>Ga0207828_100240_pt1 | contig 33289 bp, 27 predicted proteins | sample TtaePargueraPR_11_FD_187276 | JGI IMG/M metagenome (GOLD analysis project Ga0207828, IMG submission 187276) | Aerobic enrichment media microbial communities from Bioluminiscent Bay, La Parguera, Puerto Rico - Tt and P2 (3) (SPAdes) | ecosystem: Environmental > Aquatic > Marine > Unclassified ...
CCGACCGCATCAAGACCTTCAAGAAGGCTTTGAAGGACTCCAATGTCGGCATTGCGACCCTGCTTCCGATGTATCGCTGGGCATCCAACGACGAAGAAGAACGCAAGGCCGCCGTCAAACATTGGAAACGTGCGATTGAGATCGCCGTGGAAATGGAAGTCGACACCATGAATTCGGAGTTTGGCCGAGGCCCGCACCCGGACAAGGGAACGTGCTATTGCTGCCATACCGGATCCATGATCGAAGCTTGCGAAGACGCCTGGTGGCGTTCAATGGACGAACTGGTGCCAATCTTTGAACGTGAAGGCATCAACCTTCACATCGAACCGCATCCAGAAGACTGGGTCGAGACACTTCAGCCATCTGTTGACCTGATCCGTACGGTCAATTCCAAACGTGTGAAGTTCCTGTATTGCACCCCGCACACCTTCTATTTCGGGGACGATACGGTCGCAATGTTGCGCGAATGCGCTGATGTTCTGGCCCATGTCCATATCGCAGACACCTTCAATCACAAGGCATCTTCGGGCTTGCGCTACATCATCAACCCGCCCGGTTCGACCGCGCGCGTGCACCAGCATCTCAATATCGGTCAGGGTGAAGTTCCTTGGGATGACTTTTATCGCACGCTGGCCGAAATCGGCTTCGATGGGATCATGACATCATGCGTCTTTGCCTGGGAAGAAAAGGCTGATGAGTCTGGCGTTTTCATGCGCAACGAAATCCAGCGTTACGTTGATAAATACTTCAAGTAAGGACCGAAAAAATGTCGCTTAAAGTTGGTGTTATCGGCACTGGCATGATCGGTCAGGATCACATCCGCCGCTTTACCCAAGTTTTGTCCGGTGCAGAAATTGTCGCAGTGAATGATATTGATCGTGCACGTGCAGAGGCTGTGGCCCCCAAAGGCGCAGAAGTCTTTGAGACGCCGCAACAACTGATCCGCTCCGAAAAGGTTGAAGCTGCTGTCATCTGCTCATGGGGCCCGGCCCACGAAGAGCAACTTTTGGACTGTATTCAGGCTGGTAAACCTGTCTTCTGTGAAAAGCCGCTTGTGACCTCGGAAAGCGCCGCATTGCGGGTAATGGAAGCAGAAGTCGCCTTTGGTCGTCGATTGGTTCAGGTTGGTTTCATGCGCCGTTTCGATGCAGATTACCGCCGTCTGAAGGCCGCAATCGATAGCGGCAAACTTGGCGCGCCGCTGATGTTCCACTCAACCCATCGCAACGCGTCCGTACCCGAAGGGCTTTATACGTCCGACATGCCACTGAACGACACGCTTGTTCATGATGCAGATATCTCGCGCTGGCTTTTGAGCGACGAAATCGCGGGGGTTGAAGTCCGACTACCTCGTCGTTCGACCCGAGGCAGGGAGTTGCGAGACCCGACTTTGGTCCTGCTGCACATGGCAAATGGGGCAATTGTCGACGTCGAGATTTCGGTAAACATTTCATACGGATATGACATTCGTGGCGAGGTTAGCTGTGAGCTCGGTGTTGCAGCCCTGCCGAACCGCCCCGCAACGGTTATCTCCGATGTGAACGGCATTCGTCAGGCTATCCCGGAAGACTGGCGCGAACGCTTTATCGAAGCGTATGACCAGGAATTCCGCGAATGGATTGTTGCTGCGGGCAGTGGTACGGCAACAGGTCCGTCGACGTGGGATGGCTACGCGGCGACACTGGTTGGAGACGCTGCTTTGCGTGCTGTTTCGAATGGAAGTTTCGAAACCATCTCGATGGTGTCCAAGCCTGATTTGTATCGGGCGCCACAGCCAATCGCTGCGCAGTAACTAGGCTTGCTGCGAGGATTCTAACAAAGCCGGTTGATCGCAATCTTCCCTGGCCTGCCAGACGTCAACCGCTTGGCAGACGGAGTAGCTTTCGCAAAAACCAGATTGAATGAAGCGTTTCTTTGAGGGAACGAAAACCATGAAGCTATCTATTTGCACCGATGTGATGGGTAATCTCTCCTTTACGGAGATGCTTGATAAATGTGTCGAACTGGGTGTTGAAGGCATAGAAATGACCGGTGGCGGCTGGTCACCAGCCCCGCATTTCCGCGCGGAGCATCTTCTTGCTGACAAAGATCTGCTCAAATCCAAGCTCAAGGAAATCGAAACGCGGGGCCTTGAGATTGCTGCGCTAAACTGCTCCGCCAACCCGCTTGATCCGGACGAGATGGGCAAACGTCATCGCAAGGAAATGGAAGATACCATTCGTCTTGCGGGTGAAATCGGTGTGAAGAAAATCGTCACCATGTCTGGCCTGCCTGAAGCCGCCCCCGGCGACACGGTGCCTAACTGGCTTGTTTACACCAAAAGTTGGCCTGCCGAGATGCCCGAACGCGACCGCTATCAATGGGAAGATCGTGCTTTCCCGCTTTGGCGTGCTCTCGTCAAGCTGGCGGATGAAGTTGGTGTTGAAAAATTTGCGCTTGAAAACTTCTCGGCCATGCTGGTCTGGAACCCGGAAACACTGTTCAGGCTCCGCAACGAGGTTGGCCCGAAAGTGGGCATGAACCTTGACCCTTCACACCTGTTCTGGAAGGGCGCAGATCCGATTGCCTCTGCGCGCGCACTGGGCGATGCGATCCATCACGTACATGGCAAAGATACCCGTATTGAACGTGGCTTGGCCGACATTAATGGTCTGCTTGAGTTGCGTGAGGTGACCGACGTTGCAAACCGCTCCTGGAACTATGTCGCGGTTGGTGCAGGCCATGACCTCCAGTGGTGGAAGGAGTTCTTCTCTGTCGTTGGAATGATGGGCTACGACGACTGGGTCAGCCTCGAAATGGAAGACTTCACCATGTCGACCGAAGCCGGGATTCAATCATCGGTGGATGCCCTCAAGGCAACAATCATTCGCTAACAGTTCGCCATCGGGCACGGTTGGAATCCGGATGCATAACACCGGTGGCTGAGGGTATAATTGCGGCAACCTATGACAACCCTTCACCTATTAATATTTATTTCTGCCAGCTTGTGACTGTTCTTCCCCCTCCGCTTGCGCCGAGGGGGATGTTCTAGAGTGTTTCACATCTTGTCAGAATCGATATGGGATTCCCAAAGTAGCTTATTTGTGATTCAAGATGGATGCTGGATGAGGAGGCCAGCATCCATGACCCGACCTTATTCGAATGATCTTCGAGACCGTGTTGTCGCGGCAGTTCAGGCAGGAGAGAGCTGCCGGGCGGTCGCCGCTCGTTTTGAAATCGCAGTTTCATCTGTGGTTAAATGGCATCAACGTTACCGCTCTACAGGGAGTGTTGCGCCGGGAAAAATGGGCGATCATCGCAAACGTGTGCTGGTTGAACATCTAGATTTCATCCATGAGCAGATCAAGCAAACACCTCATCTGACACTCCATAGCATGAAGGATCTTCTTGCTGACCGCGGCGTGATCTGTTTCGCATCAGGCGATATGGCGCTTTCTCAGGGATGAGGGGCTACGCTTCAAAAAAAACTCTGTTCGCTCTTGAGCACGCTCGGGCGGGCGTTGCCTACCAGCGCCAACGCTAGAAATCCTGGCAAGGCAGAATTGATCCTGAGCGACTGGTGTTCATTGATGAAACCTGGATTGAAACCAACATGGTTCCGATCCGGGGCTGGGGCATGAAAGGGCAGCGACTTGTTGGCTATGTTACGCCAAACTCTCTATAACGGCGTCATAACCTTCAACAAAATGCAGTACCGCAAACATCCGGAAAACGGCAAACGCCTATCAATCATGCGTCCGGAAAAGGAATGGCGTCGCAAACAGGCTGTCACGAAGAAGCGTGCCAATGCTCTGTTTGGCGGCAAACTCTATTGCGGGGAGCACAATCAGAAAATCACAGCAACCTATGCAAAGCATTATTCTTGCCCTGTCAAAGGCTGCCCGAATGGTCGTAGTCCTGCAGGCTTCCGATCGTTACCTCGTTTGAGCAAGAAGGCTCTAGTGCGTTTCTGTCTATCCATGGCAAATGGTCTTTGCTTGCCGCAAGTTGACCACTCCGAAGCAGGATCGCAGGAATGATCAAAGGGCAGCTGACGGCGTTGCGGCCCAATCGTGCAGACCCCATGGATCTCTCTATATTCAAGTTTATAGGAGAGATTTCCACATATACTTTTTCGAGCTTTGGTGCTTTTTCCCGACCTTTTTGGGGTCGTCTCTTCTCAAAACGGTCAATAAGGCTAGCTGCAAGTTTTGGGTCGATATGCCCCTGTCGGCAGGTTGACCATTCAATCTTGAACTCATCGGTAAAATGACTCTTGGGCATCGTAAACTCCTTACCTCAATTTATAGGCTATCGGGTGTCTACAAATCTAGCGGCACCTCATATCTCGCATAAGAGAGATTTATAACAGAAGTGGTTGCGGGGGAACGCAACTACATACGCTGTTCTACGCCAACGCTCGCTGCAAAGAAGCTTTTCTACCCTTTTCAGGTCAATACCTCTTACACACCGCGCAACAAAGATAAATATGTACCCCATGCGATAAAGTTTTCAAAAGTACAGTAGACCCAACAATCACTATGATTAATCGTGTGAATTCTGATCTTTGAAATCCTGTAACTTTTCAATCAATTGAGTGGGATTAAGCTCCAAATCCAATGAGAACTTTACAAACCTGTCTCGACCTTCAACACTGCTTTTCAGATAGAACCCCGCCTGTAGGTTCGACTTATGGTCATGTCCATCATGCAAGCGAAGATCAAAATGATCAATTTCTTCCCATTCGAAGAACCTGTCCTTTTTCCATATATTCTTAAGTAAAATGCCATTGGTTGAAAGTATCAGACTGCCATGACCAAGATGTTTCACACCATACATTTCAACTGAAGAACCAAGAGCAAGCAGGATCAGCCCTCCTAGCAAGACCGTAGCAGCTGCGGGATATGCTGACAGAAAGCCGGGTGACGCGATCACAAAAGTCACTCCTCCCAAAAGCAGTGTCCAAGAAAGAAGCACTGTACCGGTTCTGCCGGTTTGTGATGCTCTAATTGTCAAATTTTGATCTGGCACGAGCCTCACCTATCAACAGAATTCGACAACCAAGTGCCAACCTTCTTATCCGCTTTGCTCACACAATAATGAGCTAAAATTCGCAAACGCGCTCTAGCACATGCAGACTATTTGTATCCAACCCTGAATATGCAAGTATGCATCTGACGTGTTTCAAGAGAAAAACCAATTTATTTTGTTTCTTTGCGTCCTATTCAGGAGATTTTTTATCAAAGTACAAAGCTTTTTCCCTGATCACTGGAAAGCAGAATATCTGTTCCGGCTTGGCATAGGTAGCTGGATTGTGCACCTGTGTGTTGTGACGCTATGTTTCCTCGTTCTGCGCGGAACACCCAAGTGGCCCTTCGAATGGCTTGCCGCCATGGCTTTGATATCCGTCCTTCTAGGAGGGACAAGCGCTGTATATTCCTTTGGAAGTACAAGGCTGCAGCTAAATTCAAAGTACTGGCTTCATCTTCACGCCATGTTCACAACGATTGCAGGTTTGATTTGGGGTACAGGTGCAATTTTATGCAGCTTGGAAACACCCGATAAATTGTTGTTTTACACTTTGGCTCTCGGCGGCACGGCACTTGGTGCGGTGAGCTCTCAACACAGCTATCTTGTTTCCTGCTACCTATCGCTCTGGACATCCATTCCTATGTTATCGGTTGCGCATTTCCTTGCCGGCACCAATCTCGAAAACCGGGTAGCAGGCATCCTGATTTTGCTATTTGGCGTGATGCTATCTATTCTTGGCTGGCGAATGTACCGATTTCTGGCCAACAACGTCGCACTCAATAAAAGTCTGGATGCAAAAGTTAACGAACTTGAAGATGTCCGGCATAGGCTCGATCAGGCGCTCAAAGTTACCCAAGACGCCAATGAGGCAAAGTCGCGACTGCTTGCGCAAGCCAGTCATGATTTGCGCCAACCGGTTCATGCTGCCGGACTTTTCATCGCCCACTTGAAAGAAAAAACAACCGATCCTGACAGTCTGCAGATAATGGACAGGGTCGGGTTGTCTCTCGCCAGTCTTTCCAGACTGTTTCGTTCTCTGCTTGATATCGCAGCCCTGGATCTTGGCCGAATCACTGTGCAACCCACAGTGTTTCCGATACAGGAAATAATTGATCAGGTCGTTCGTCAAGCCGAAGTGCTCGCGCAGAAGAACAAAATTACAATACGCACTGTCCCTACCCGACAATGGGTACAAACCGATCCGGCATTGCTTGAAACCATCATGCAGAACCTTGTAATTAACGCGATCAAATATGCACCTGGCAAGGATATTCTGGTTGGCTGCCGTCGGGTGAAAAACACATTATCAATAGAGGTGATTGATCGGGGACAAGGGATACCACCGGCAAAATGCAATGAAATTTTCAAAGAATTCTCCCGATTGCCGGAAGCCCTTATGAAAGGAATTGACGGGTTGGGGCTTGGCCTTGCCATTGTAAAAAGAATGGCCGATTTAATGGGAGTAGCGGTTACCGTCTATTCCCTTGAAGGAAAAGGAAGCCGTTTCATTGTTTCTGGCATTGCACCAACATCGCCACGTCCCAGTGAACAGCCCGACACCCGAAAACCTCAAAGTTTTGAAAATTTCAGGGTCACCATAATTGACGATGATGCTCTTTGTACCGACGGAATTGCTTCGTTGCTCGGAAGCTGGGGATGCAAGACAACAGTGTTCAATTCACTGCCTGTCGATCTTCCTCAATCGGATTTCTTGATTATTGATCAATCCTTTGGATCAGATACGTCAGGAATAGATTGGCTGGAAGAACTCCACCGTCAGGGACATAAGCCTCCTGCAGCTCTTTTAACTGCGAGTTTAGAAGACAATCTTACAGTCAGATGCCGTTCATTATCCGTACCGATATTAAGAAAACCTGTGCAGCCCGGGCAACTCAGGTCTTTGCTGATTGCAGCGACCAGACGACATCGAGATACGGCCTCGACCCCATCACTTCCATGAAGCTTGATAACGGACAACCTGTTGAAGCTCACAACTGGCGACACAGAAGTATCCGTTAGCACATACAACCTAATTGCAGCACGAAAAGAACAACCATAAACTAATATTGGTCACGCGCATAAAACCAGATGGTTTATTATATTTGATCATGAGATTGATGGTGCATGGAGGTTCCAGTGTCTTTGGCATCCAAATTTTTCTGTGCTGCAAGCATTTCCATACCTTTATTGCTTTCTGCTTCCGGTTACGCCCAAACAGAAGCCCCTGAACGCAAAGGCCCTGACTGCAAGGCATTGCTCGAAGGACATAAGGGAACATTTCAGGCTGTGCAAAGTGCGGGACGCTCGATCTGGCAACTTTTTGATCAATTCAATGCGACAATAAAAACCGCAAACGCCCAGAAGTCCAGCTATCGGCAGTTTCGCAAGGGTGGCAAAATGGCCGAGGCAGAAAACATGGCCGCCCAACTTGATAACACCTGGTCGGAACTGGACAGCCTGCAAAGGCAAATAGTCTCGCAAACCCATAACGGCATGTCGGCGGCCAATGCCTGGTGCGATGCAGTTGCGTCGATGACAGCCGTTGGGTGTAGCACCAACAAAGCTCAAGCCTCCTGCGCCAAAAATCAAAGCCAATGGAGCAAGCAATCCTCTGCCCCCATCATGACAAAAACTCAATATGCGACCACATGGCGCAAACCTGAAGACTACAAGTTTGACCCGCCACCGTCCCCATGCCCTGCTGTTGAGCAAGCAGGCACCGAACCGCGCCCCGGTGGCGAGGTTCGCGAAATCCGTGGCCGCGCTTTTCTTGTCAGGGGGATGCGAAGCTATCCGCTCAAGGTCGGGATGGAAGTCAAGCCTGCTGATATCATCGCTGTAGAAGACGCCGCAATGGTTCAGATTTATCTGCATGAATACGGCCTGCTGAAAATCACCGAGAAAACCAAGTTTGAAATTCCCAGACCACAGGCACCGGAAGCCGAATCTGGCAGTTTTGCCAAAATTGGCGATGCGTTGAAGAAAGGCCTTCAGGGCCCGTCACTTGAGGTCAAATGTTCCGGTGGTGGCGGGGCACGCGGCTAACCACGACCTCTAATGTTGATTATAAATAACGCGAAAGGTCGATTGATGAAATTGCTCTTTGTCCGCTTCCACATACTGGTTGCAGCTCTTCTGCTCACGCTGGGTTTACCTGTTAGCAGCCATTCGGAAGAACTGGGCACGGTCCCCTTAACCTTTGAGGAAAGTCTTCGATCCATAGGCTATCCCGGCAAATTCGGTATCGCTTCAAAAGGCCTGAAAATTGCGATTGTGGACGCCGGGTTCAAAGGCCTTGACCAATGGCTTGATCAACTCCCCGAAGTCAAAAAGAGCCGTCTCAAAATAAATATCTATCGGCGAACAAGGTTCGAAACAGATATCGATCATGGGCTTAAGGTACTGAGAATAGCAGAGAGCGTCATGCCCGAAGCGGAATTTTATCTGTATGAGACAGGCCTAAGCAACAGTGCTCTTGCCCAGTTAATGCCACTATACGTTGAAGACATGCGGGAAAAGGGTATCAAGTTTGCTAATTTGAGTTTGGGGTACAATCAATCCCCCTACGACGAGGTAGATCCGATTTTCCACAAAATCCTGAGGCCGTTCGAAGAAAATAAAATCTTCGCTGTTATGTCGATCGGAAATGAACGTGACAGGTATCACACGTGGACAGTGAATGAGATCGAGAAAGGATACATCAAAATAACTGCAGCGGACTCTTCCACCCGTTATTCCGCGCAAATTTATCCTGCAAAGGTCCCTTATGCTTTACGTCTATTCTGGGAGAGCTACCCTGACGACCCGCCTATGACTGTCATTTTACTTCAGCAAATCGATGGAAAAAACCATATATTTCAAAAAGTTACATCGGATGGAAAGGTCCAGAAGCATGACATAGCAGGACAACAAGCTCCAGAGCCAAGTCATGGAAAACCAGGAGAAGTCTATATCCGACCTGTACAGCCCCCCTTAGAAGACAAACCTTACTTCCTGTGGATCAAACCGGAGAACAGCCCAGAAAACTTTATGGGCCGAGAAATGACATTGGTCGCGGACGGAACGCGCTTGGACATAGTTGGTGGAAACGACGGCAGGAAATCCTTTTCGGTTTATTCTCGCATAGAGGGCCCATATATCCTGACTGCCGGTGCTTTCGCCCGTCAGGCCAAGAGTCGCAATATCGCTCCATCCGACTATTCGAGCTTCGGCATTACCCCGGAAGGCAACACCGTTCCGCATGTACTTGGACCTGGAAGTTTCGTTTTATCCGATGGAACGAAAATCCAAGGCACCTCTTATGCCGCCCCTTTCATAACAGCGGTTCTGGCCGTTGCAGCAAGAGAAAATTACAGCCCCAAAAACGTGGCAGAGCGTATTTCGACGCATAGTTACCTCACTGCGGACCCAAAGGGACCTCAGCGAAGCAGGTATGGGGTCCCTGACGGCAGTTTAATTTTGAAACCCGATGCGCTTGGGGTAAAGCTTTCCCCCAACAAAATCGTAGATATCTCTCACCGTGTAATAGGCAACGAAATCGTTTTCAGCGGCAAGATCAGCCGTTGCTGCATGGAAGGTGTAGAGGCCAAAATCATTGCAATGATCGGCCAGGTCGTCACAACGAATGGACAGAAAAGCTTAAAGGCTATTAACGGTGCTCGCGGCACCAGCGTTTTTACGACAGGGGCTAGGGACTATGACAGGCTTCCCGTCGAGGTTCGCGTTAATGCATCAGCAATACCATCGGATCCAGGTGAACTTATCGTTCAGTTCGGAATAGAAGGGATCGACGGAAATTGGCCTTCGCATCTACAAGTCGAAAAGCCCTATGTTTTCACGCTTCCGTAAACCGAGACAACTCATGAAGGCGTCTCTCTGTTTCAAGAGAAGCTGCGACCTTCGCCCAACGCCACCAACCTTTGCCCCGGTGGTGTTGGGCACAGTACACTGGCCATGGAACGGCAGAACAATGCCAGTTGCCACACATCTCGATGTTAAAACTGCCAACGGGTTTGGTCCTTGCTTTCTCGCCGCCCGACACAGGATATCTCGCAATCTTGGCCTTCTTGACAATCAGAAGAACTGAACTTTTGATTGATATCTTTTCGTCCATTAAACCGTCTTGGACAAAATATAAGATCGACTAGTACATACATAGTATTGAGCGGCAATTTTGCTGTGACTATTCTCCTAACGGAGTTGCAAATGTTTCGGGAGGGTTGACGTGAAGGCACTTTGGATCGGAGCAGCATTGCTATTGGTACTCCACACCCCCGGCTATGCGGACCCGTCGCGGGACCTTTATTACGGACTGAGTGATTCGAATATTGAACAGGTCAGGGCCGCATTGGCTGCTGGAGCAGATCCGAACGAACCCGTCACTGGAAAACCACCACTGCAAAGGGCCTGCATGGCATTTTATTCCAGAGGTCGTGGAGAATTTGCCAAAGCACTATTGCAAGCAGGGGCAAACCCCAATGGTCGCGACATCGTTGGGCATACCGCTTTGCATATCAGTGGTGGCAGAATGGATTGTGTCCCCCTCCTTCTTGCTGCAGGTGCCGATCCCAATGCGCGAACCAACGAAGATGCCTGCCCTGTTCACGGCAGACCTGTTCTTGAAAAGATACTGGGTGAATTGAACAGCCAAACCGGTCTTGAAGGACTGAAAACCTTACTGAATGCCGGGGCACGGCCCAATGTTCCCGGATGTGATGGCGGGTCCATGCATTGGCAAGCTGCCCGCAATTTCATGAACAAGGCGAATGAATATCTTCAGGGGTATTCCACCCCCACTGCTGGCTGGTGGAAACCTTATGTTCAGGCATGGCAAATACTTGATCAGGCACTTTTGGCCGATGCTGACGCACAAGATCTGATGGCACAAACCCTTGCTGTTGCAGTCACCGTTGAAAAGGAGGTCCGGTGATGAAGATGATCATGCTGACATTGGTGTTCCTTACCATCGCTTTCCCGGCATCTTCAGGTTCCATCAGGGATCAGGTGGAAGCTCTGACACCCATAATCAAACAAATGCAAGACCAAACCCCGGCTCAGGATGGAAACCTTGATTTCCAGCAGCCCGGCACATCAAAATCCCCGGACCAAAAAAGCAATCTGGAATTCCGCCCCGGCAGTGAAACTCGGCGCCAAACGATCAATGAGGCCATCAGGGCGCTGGAAGCCGAAAGTGGAGAACGATAATGAAACATCTCCACCGCAATCTGATCGTTCTGCTTTCCGGTGTTTCACTTACGGTTATGGTTCCGGCATCGCTTCAGGCTGAATGCCTGGCAGTGGATTTCGTATACGAACATCGCGAGGCCATGCTGGCAATCAAGGACCCGGCGCAGAAAAACGATTATATGCGCAAGGCAATCTCGTCAGCCTGGAGCAGGACTTCCGATACCGCCAGCAAGACAATAATGGCCTATGGCATGGGCGAAGGTCTGGCAACGGCACCCTCACGGGCGCTTGCCGAAAAAGCCCTGTCACTGAGCCATGCCGAGATGCTTAAACTTGCCAAAGGTGCCCCCGTTGATCAGCAACGCATTGCAAAAACCCTTTCCAAGATCAAACAAGGTGTTGCAGTAACCGACGATCTGAATATCTGGATGGATCGTGTCGGTATTGCCGTGGATGCAATCAATCTGATCGACTGGACAATCACCAGTATGCAAACCGGTGATCGTTATGCCAAAGCCAAAGCTGCCCAGTCTGCCTTGTCTATTGCCAGAACAATTACGGCAAAGGTTGCTGGTGGAACCATGGGGGCAATGATGGCCTCCGCCAGTTTCATTGACTATGCAGTTTCATCCTTTGGTGAAGCTGCCCATGCTGCCTACGATGCCAACTGGTATAATGCCTACCGGGAATATTATGATAACGGCGGACGGAACGGAGCCTTTTGGGTCGATTTGCGCCAACGCGGCGGAGATCAGGCCGTTGAAGCAGAACTGAACAAGTTCTGGGATGATCCCGGGGCTTACGCCAATCTTCAGGGTAAAGACGTTCCCCGTCCCTTCATCGGGGATGGATTGGCGATTGCCAAACAGAAAAAGATCTATGCTGGTCGTTACATGACCGAACGCATAGAGCCCATGGTCGCACAAGAAACTGCAGACCGGGCAGAAGCCGCTTGGGAAGTTGCCTCGCAAGAATATCGTCGTGCCTGCTATGCAGCCAAGGCCGAAGCACAAACGCTCCAAACTGTTGAAACCATGCTGGCATCCCTGCAATCAGCAGGAGATGCAGATGAACGGCTGTTTTTTGCAGTCCGCAGAAATGATCTTGATGCAATCGATGCTGCATTGACCGATGGCGGAGATCCGTTAAAAACCATTCCCGATCAGGGGTATAGCGCATTGGATGTCGGCATTATCCTGATGATCAGTGAAGGCGATGGACAGGATGGTATTGCCCGTCTTTTGGCATCGGGTGTTTCACTTGATCAGGCGTTTACTGGCCACGATCAGACCCCGTTGACCGCCGCCCTGGACAAAAATGCCCAAAGTGCGATTACCTTCCTGCTCAAACATGGCTATCCAGTTGACAAGCCGCGTAAGGATGGCAGAACTGCCCTGATGCTTGCCGCCTTCAAAGGGCAACAGGAAATCGTCACAACACTTCTTTCTGCCGGAGCGTCGGTTATCCCTGTGGATGGTGATGGCATCGATGCGCTTGGCTATGCTGCCAATGGCAGCCGCGCAGATATTATTCCCCTTTTGATCTCTGCCGGGGCGCAACCGAACCGGCTTGCGGCCAATGGCCTGACACCTTTGATCATTGCCGCGGCGCGTGGAAACATGGCAACGGTCCAGACCCTGATTGACGAGGGCGCCAGTCCCGCAATGAAGGGAAAATCAGGCACAGCGTCACATTATGCCTCTCTCAAGGGACATATGGAAATTGCCGAATATCTCAAGGGGCTGGAAACAAAAGATGGACCACTTGATATCGTGTCAGCCAGCCCTTTTCAGCCGACAATCATTTCAGGCAATGTCGAATTTATAGATCTGCGTGTGGCCAAACAAACCCAGGGTCCGCTTGACTGGAAAATCTATATCGATGATGTCGCAATACTGGGCTGGCGACCACGGGCAACATCGGAAGAAGGAACCTTTTCTTTTGAAGTTGTTGCCAAAAATGAAGGGACATCCAATTTTACCGTACGTGTGACCGATGCCGCAGGGAATAAGGGCACTTGGTCAACAAGGTTCACGTCTGAACTTGGCTATACCGAATTGGTCGAAAGGGCCACCGAGGCGATCAAAAGCAAGGATATGGCCGAAATCAAAAAGCTGGCCTCAAACCCCAAAACAGCCAACATCCTGTCGCGTGAATGCGTCAACTGGGATCAGGAAACGATGCAATGTCGCATGATGCTCAGTGGGTTCGCATTGGTTGCTGCAATTGCTGCCAATGACACATCTGCGGTAAATGCCCTTCTTGCTGCTGGCGTTCATCCTGATTCACGGTTCGCATCGAGCAACTGGAACAAGGGATATTCCCCCATGACCTATGCAGTTGCCGGCGGACGCCCGGAAATTGCACGAATCCTGGTTGATGCCGGTGCGAATATCAATCACATCAACCCCAACGGCAGTAATGCGTTTATAACGGCATTGGCCATTGGCCGGATTGACCTGGCGAGATGGCTGATGCAGCGTGGCGCAGATGTCAATGTGCCCTATCGCGAGGACGGCAAAATCTACTCTGCCCTGCATATAGCTGCAACATCGGAGAACATACAGCTCTTTAGGGAACTGTTGCAAAATGGGGCCCAAATAACCACCGATGATGCGGGGCACACACCAGGATATTACATATACTGGCTTACCAAGGATGCTGATCTTGCAGTTGCAGCAGGTTATCCCGAAGCACGGGAATATGAAGCCAAGGCAAACGACCCAGGCTTTGACTGGGCCGAATTCGCCCGCCGAATGCAGCCTGCATTGCAGCAATTCGGACAGAATGTGGCTGCCGCCCAACAACAATATAATCAGCGCGTTGCCGATATTAATGACACTTACAACAATAGTATCTCGGGGTTAACGTCGGTGACGACAGCAAAGAACTTTGCTTCATCACCAGGAACAGGAAGCGGGGGTGCTCTCAGCATGCCAGGTATATCTTCGAGTGGAAGTAGCACTTGTCGTGATGATGACATCTGGGATGTGCGAGTAGTTGAAGAGGCAAATGGAGAGCGTTGGTGGTCCAACTGGTATGTCCCCGCAATGGTTTCTGCTTCTCCTTGTTTTAGCAAAACCGCAGGGACAGATCTTAATGTTCCGGTGAAATTGCCTGGAATAAGTCAGCAACTTTACACTGACAAGGAGAGCAAGGGTTACATTGATCAGGAGCTTAGGACATTTCTTGCAAAACGAGGCTCTACCCAAAAAGGGGTCTGCCTCTCTCATGGTAGAAATGCAGAGAGTAAAGCACGATGCCGTATCAATGCTTCTACAAAATAGCTAAAGATGTCGATACAAAACAGGATCCTGTCCACATATATATTGTCCATGCTCAGCGCTTGTAGTCAGCTAACCCCATCTCCGCCGGAAGGAGCTACTGAATGGCAAAAAGGTTGGTCCGATGGATGTAACTTTGTGCGTGCATTCAGCGGCTTTGGCAATGCATGGGAAATTGATGTAAGCCGGCGATATTCCGATCACAATTATGATCAGGGCGTTCGCGACGGGATATCTGCCTGTGAGCAAGACTGAAAACGCGCAAGTTCCATGCAAGCAAAACGCTAAAAACTATCCCGCTCAGGATTGTAGCAAGCAATGGCCAGAACGCGATCATGATGGCAGCAATCACACAAAGCACAAATACCGTCGCCCCTACCCGCATTGACCTGCCCACAAGAACAATATTCACAGCAACGATGCAAGTCAGCCCCCAATAGGACATCCATACTAATTATCTATGACATGACATCTGCTATAATCACGCTCGTCGTTTTCAGACAATCTGGAAATAGACACTTTTACTGAAACAGGCAGAAGAAATGCGGAAATTTATCATAGGATGCTCTGTTCTCATTTCGATGACTCTTGCCAGCAATATTGCCACGGCGGGAACTTTCACTTTGAGTTGTGTGCATTCTGTAACGGGACAGAAAGTAAGCATCACTGTAGAAGCATCAAATCGAAATGAGGCAATTAACAAGGCTCGCAACAACCCGGAATACGCCGACTACGATCAGTGTAAATAATAAAATCGTCATTAATTGCCCAATGATATATATCATTGGGCAATTACATTTCAATTAAAAATTACACTCTCGAACTTGAAAAATAATATTCAATAAATTAAAATTATTGGTACACTATAAAAATAGTGACGGGTAAAAATTTTTATATTGAATAATCAATGAAATTATATTTTCAACACGATCAAATTCCACTGCATGATAACATTCAACAATGATGATATCAGCGATGAACGCCTGTAGTTATCTCCCACCTACTATTCCCGACGGAAAACCAGAATGGCAAAAGGGCTGGTCGGATGGATGTAACTTTGTGCGTGCATTCAGCGGCTTTGGCAATGCTTGGGAAATTGATGTAAGCCGTCGCCGATATTCCGGCCTTGATTATGATCAGGGCGTTCTCGACGGGATATCTGCCTGTGAGCAAGACTGAAAACGCGCAAGTTCCATGCAAGCAAAACGCTAAAAACTATCCCACTCAGGATTGCGGCAAGCAATGGCCAGATGGCTGTCAGGATGATGGCAATGACACAAATAACAAATGCCGTCATCCCTGCCCGCATTGACCTGTCGACAAGAACATTATTTGCAGCAAGGATGCAAGCCAGTCCCCATAACCCAAAGAAAACGCAGGCAACCGAGACGATGATCATCCCTTCATCCGCATCGGAAAACCCGATATCCGGGAAAGACCATCAATCAGAACCGGCCCGAGAATAAAAAACGAAGCGCCAACAACTCCCAATAGAACTAGCAAGCTCAAGATCCCTCGCAGACACTGGTTACAAAAGTTTTGCTGGTGGAAGCAAAAAGCCAAGCCTGAGGCCCCGATAAAATAGCCAACCGGCACCAGGATCAGGGACAGGTTTCTGTCAAAGGCAAAGACCACCCCAAACCCGGTAGGTATCAAACAGAACAGATATTGCAGAAACATAGGCATTCAGGCGACTTTCCAACTTCACCAGATTATGGATCTGCAATTATCTGCTGTTCCGCCCAACAGGTAAAATAGGTCATCTGCCTTATAGGGGTCGCCTTTGTTTCGGGCTATCCTGCCTGCTGGGCATTCAGGGAAAGGTTTACTTGTGACAAACCATATCATTGTCGCCGATGATCACCCGCTTTTCCGGGAAGGGTTACGTCGACTGGTCGAAAATGCGATTGTCGGCAGCCTTGTGCATGAAACCGAGACATACGCAGAAGTCTGCGAAACCGCAGCGCGTTTTGGCCCACCTGCCCTGTTCGTCCTTGATCTTCTGTTTCCTGGATTTGACGGTGCCCAAAGTGTTCGTGAATTACGAAACCGCTTTCCGATCAGTCCGATATTGATTGTCTCGATGATGGCTGATGATGCGGTGATCAACACCCTGCTTGAGGCCGGTGCCAACGGCTTTACAAGTAAGGCCGCACCTCCTGCGGTTCTTGAAACGTCCCTGACAAAGGTTATGGAAGGCGAGATCGTCCTTTGCCGTGAGTCCGATATACCCGCCTGGGAAGTCAAAACTTCGCCGACACCAGTTGAGGCCCTGTCACCCCGACAAAAGGAAGTACTGCTTTATTTGCGACAAGGTTTATCAAACAAGGAAATTGCCCGTGCTCTGGATATTTCACCGTTTACTGTCCGCATTCACGTATCAGCCTTGCTGAAAACACTTGGCGTCACCACCCGGGCTGCCGCTGCCGCCATTGCGGCGCGCGAAAGAATATGACAGGAACAATCCGAGCGGAGATTGACATGCAGTTGAATATTCCAATGCTTTCCATACTAGCTGTCGGTTGCAGTACTTTTATCTCTGCCTCATCATATGCAACGTCAGCTAAAAGTGATGGGGCACCGGTTCCAAGGACCTATTGCGCCCTTGCAAGTGACCCTGCTCAAGAAGAAATTCAGCATCTGTGCAGCTCCGCCCCCCCGGCAGACGATCGCTCTTGGGTTCTGCCAAACTCAACCGAAACAAGTACGAGATGGATAGAACTACATCTGCGGGAAAGCTTTGCCTTTGAACGTCTGGAAATAGACCTCGGTTGCAGCATTTTCAAAACACCCAATACGTCACATGAAATTGACTTCACCGCTACGTTTGAAAACGGCATTGCATTGACTGGCAAACTCGACTTTGCCCCGGATATCCAGACCATATATCTGCCGGGGTGGAGCCAATCACGAAGCATTAGTTTTGATTTTTCGGCTCAACAGCCCGAAATTTGCCTCTCAAGCCTGAAAGCCATCGCCATCGATGCTGCGGCAATTGATGACATTCCCTATCTTGAATGCTGGTCAGCAGGGGGACTTCTGAATGAAAGTTGTCATGCCGCCGAAATCCTCCGCCTGCAAAATGAAAAAGACGCCTATCTGAAAGGTGCCTCTCAAACCATCCGTCAGATTTTTGATGACTGGCAAAGCATCGCTGATGATTATTGCCGTCAGCTTGACAGTGGCCAGCAGCACGAATGCAAACGCGAACGCCTGCTTGACATGCTATGGGCAGCCAGAACCCACATCAGCAGCACTAGAATCAGCAAGACGCAACCAGCCATTGAGGCAAATCAGGATTAGATGTTCCGTCCGGCCGCTCACTCAACATCTGGTTTTGGGCAAAGATTTTCGGTCGAGAAGCTTCAGAATGCCTTTGTTTTTTCGTTCAATTTTTTGCTGTTCTGACGTCGTACCGTTTGCGGTCTGACCACCAGCCTTCTTGTTCTTTGCTCCGGCTTCATCATCGGGGTGTTTTCCTGCTGTTTCGTCAGATTCCACCGGTCTTGTTATTGAGTACCCCTGATACGAGCGTCCTGTTCCACAGGCAGATGCATTCTCCGTCAGGGTCAGAGAAATCATTCCAACCAGTATAATGCAGACAATGCCTAATCGGCACCAAAGCAGGTCAGGTTCTGGCTCTGTTTTCACGCACCTGCTCCCCTCATCTCTGGACGAAGTTTGATCACAGCCTCAAACGTATCTGCAAGATAGGCTCCTGCCTGATCAAGTGACAATCCGATCTCACCCAGAGCAATTTCCGCATCGACAGGTGAAACTGTACGAATACTCCCATCCGGAAATTCCGCTTTCTCACCGATATTGCGAAGCCAGAAATAGGTTTTTTGCGCCTTCAGGGGCAAAGCTTGCCCGACACTTGTTCCATCCGGCAGGCGAGCAACAATCAGATTTTCATATTGCTTCCATATCTGACGAGCGCCTTCAGCCTTCAGCGCTAAGGCTCGCTCAAGTTCGTTGTTTGATGCAGCTGCTTTGGCACGCTCGAACCATTCATGCCCTTTATAGGCAAAGGTTTGCTTCATATCTTCGGCAGCCACGGAAGATACCCGCGATGATCGATCATTCACGAAGGAAAAGATATCCATCCCTGGTCGATAGGCATCAAGCGCCCATTCGTCGGTAACCGTATGATCAATTGCGGCTCCCCACTCCTGCAATTCATTGCCGGTCTTTGGGGCTTTGCCTGGATTGAGCTTGCGATAGAGTGCGGTAAGATAATGTTCTTCGACAAACTCGGCGGGTAGATCGACCTTCAGTGGTATTCCGTGTTTATCAGTCCGGTTCGTAACCAAGCGATATGTAATATCGCGATCAGAACCAATATCCCCGACTTTGGGCGGTTTATTGGTTACATTAAGGACTTCAAACTTCAAATCATTCGGATCAACATAATGTGCGATGTCAAAACTCTCATCCGCATTGATCATTCCGGCCTTGCCGGCCTTGTTGCGCATTTCAGACTGAATGCGGGTCCAAGCCGCATCAGTGCGACTGCCGCCTGCCGGGTTGTTGATTGCCTCGGCAAGATCATTCGCAATGGAATTGAATGCATCTTGGTCGATCACACCTTTTCCATTGTTTATCAACTGTCCGGTCGATGGGGTCAGTTCAAGCTGACCAAAAAGATGTTCTTCAAACCTGAAAAGAGTTGATCTTTCCCCAGTATTGGCTTGTTTAAGGGCAGCTACGGCACGGGTATCGGATCTGGCTGCCTGATATGCCTCCAGAAAAGCTTGATCAGACAAAAGCTCATTCGCACTTTTGTCTCCCATAGCTTGCAAAGCGGCGTTCGCCTTGGCCGCCCCTTCCTGTTCCACACGCTGCCAGGCCTGACGATTGGTTTGTCCTGCTGTGGTTTCGACAAACTCGTTAATCTTTGACATTGCCCGTGCATTGAAGCCATCCAATGCGGATGACCCAATTTTAACATGCTGCTTTGACAGAGTTTCCGTCATATTCAGCACATCATCGGTATTTCTTGAAACAGCGGATGCAATCAAGATAGGGTTGGCCTCAGACACAGCCACAGCACGACTGAACGCAGACACGGCATTGTCCGATTGACGCGCAATTGTCGATATGGTGCTTGGTAAAAGTGGCAAAGCGGCGAAGGCATAATCAACTGCTCCCAGCTCTTCGCCGGTAAGGACATGCTCGCCGGCTGCGACGGAGTATAAATCTACTGCCTCCCCAACCAACGGAACGCCAGAAACCATGGTTGCAACCAGTTTCTGTTCCGCCGCAATCATGTCCGCCTGACGAGCCAGATCGAGTGCATCCGCACCACCAATCGTCCGCACGGCATTGGCATAATCTCGCATATGGGTGACACTTGCCGCTGGTGTTTCCGAAAGCAATGCTGTCAGATAGGCGAGATTGACGCGACGATAGGTCGCGGTTCGAACTTCGGAAATACGAACCGCTTTTTCTTCTGCTGAAAGAGTATCGTCCAGACCAGCTTCAAAATCAGCACGTCTTACAGATGACCTTGCGATCTCATGTAACTGCCGCAATCGCGTTACATCATAGCCGGCATCGGTTGCCAGTTCTTCGGCATAGCCGATTGCTCGCTGAAACTGGGCACCATCAATTTCCCCGCCTTGTTGCCAGTAAGATAGCATTTCAAGTAAATTATCAGCCAATCCAAAACGTGCGGTGCTCATGCGATTAGACGGCTGCATTCTGTTCTTGTCACGTTCCGACAGCCAATTTCGAACTTGCTGCTGGGCACGGTAATCATCAATTCCCTTGCCCATGGCAGCCATGACGGCTCCTGTCACAGCATAGGCATGATTTTCTGCATGGCTTGAACTCGAAAATTCAGACCCTGCGGAAAAATCCGAACCAACGAACCCGGATTGGTATCGCCCGCTATAAAGTGACTTGCCTCCGCCACTTACAGACAAGCCAAGTGTAATATTACTACTGATCGTCGATACAAATCCGCCACCATATACATGCTCATAGTCAATAATTGACGGAGTAATCACCAGATCATCGTCTGGCTTTGCATCGGATGAAGAACTGATGACTGAGACGTCGCGATAAACCGACCCGAAGACGACGGGAGCATTGATTGCAAGGGCTTCACCCAAAGGAACAACTGCGGTACGGGCACCTGCTGCGAAAGATTTAGCCCCTCCTGAAAACACATTACCGCGTGTTACAGAGTCAATGACCACGGCAACAGATCGATCTTCAAGCGTTCCGGACGAAGCCCACCCCTCAGATCTTTGGGAATTTATCTGATCGTTGTCACCGGCAACCAAAACACCAACAATGGGTATGAGTGCTGCATTCTCGCCAACTGCATCCGTTTTTCCAACGCCAGTGGTTTTGATATGCTGGGCTACTGTCCGAGATGCCATTTCCAGCTGCGGCCGCGTAACCTGATCGGTGAGACAGCCCGACAATGACATAACAGAGATTACAACAAATCCCGATTTCCAATGATTATCCATTAGACCCTCACCGCGATGAAATATTTCAAGATTTTATTAAACTTTGAGGTGATTATCTATTAGGTCAATTGATCTATTGTAGGGCAGCTTGGCTCAGTGCAGATTTTGGAAAACACAGTTCTGTTTAGGACTCGAACTATGCAAACAACCCAATCTTGGCATTCATATTTACTGGGCAGCGCAATTATCTTCGCCGCATTCGTCTTCGCGGTAGCAATCATTGCTTTTATGAAACTTATCGGATTGGTCGATTATGACCACTTGTGGCCCGCGTATATTATTGGTTTTTTGATCCTGGCATTAACGGTTGGGACGTTCAAAAAATACAATCTTGCACTGAAGCACATTTCTCCAGTCGCTGTTCTTGTTTTTGCTGGTTGTGCATTGATATTTCTGGAAATGCAGTATCCATGGCTTTTCTAGCACCAAATAGAGATTGCTTATGCCATTACCCCAAATAGCTACTCAACTATTTCTGGGTACAATATTGCTCTCAATTGGAGGATGCTTGCGAGAACCCACAATATCTGAGCCTGCTGCGATAGAATTGCTTGAACAGGTCTACACTCTACCGGATCCCAATTTCATGGCCTTTCACGATCCGTTGCTCCGGCGTTCATTTTTCACAGAAGAAATTGCTGACCTGATTGACGCAAAGGAAGCTTGCTATAAGCAAGCATTTGGTCTGTCCCATCTTGATTTTGACTACATAGTCCCCGGCCAAGATTATAGCCTAGATAATTTACAAATTTCCCAAATTGGACAATCCGGGAATCAAACCGTTCTTCTGGTTCGTTTTGAAAATTTTGGTGAGAAAGTTGACCTCCTCTATAATCTTCAAAGAACGCACGCAGGCTGGCGTATAGCTGACACAATCTACGGCAAATTTAGCCTAAAGAGCGATCTGTCCATCAAGTGTCAAGATGCTACCCCATAGTGGGCTGCACGTTTATCAGCAGAGATATCAAACAAAGAAGCGATTTATAACAGAAGTGGTTGCGGGGGCGCGCAGCTCACTACCTTCTCATGACCTAATCAAACCTTTTTACATGCCAATTTGCGACCTAGACGGGTGACGTTTCCGCCTCACACACAACCAACTTACAAACGACCGCTACGGGCATTTTGAGCAAGAAAAATAAAATCTGAACATCCTGGTCTTGTCACGACCTGATCAGACCTTAGTTTCTCTCAAACCATCAGCTTACACAGGTAGGCATATAATAAACTCAGCGCCCTCTTCGAGATCACCTTTAACTTCGATAGTGCCGTGATGCTTGTTCACGACAATATCGTGACAGAGGGCCAACCCTTGCCCGGTCCCTTTTCCAGGCGCCTTGGTCGTAAAGAAAGGATCAAATATACGCTCCGCAATTTCTGGAGCAATCCCTGGACCATTGTCTGAGATAGAGATTTCAACCTGATCGTCTATCAATCTCGTTCTTACGATAATTTTACCGGTTTCCGGTTGGGAGACTTCATCGAGGGCCTGCGCCGCATTCACAATCAAGTTGAGAAAAACCTGGTTAATTTTTGCAAGATCGCATCGAACCGTTGGCAATTGAGGATCAAAGTCTTTTTCGATAACGGCCACATGTTTCCACTCGCTTTGGGACACGGTTAACGCGTTGTTCAAAGCATTATGAATGTCCGCGTCCTGATACTCAGAAACACCGGGATGGGAAAACTCTTTCATCGAAACGACGATGGACGAAATGTGCTGGATCCCATCTAGTGACTCTGCCACGGCGGTTTGAGCTTCCTCAATATCTTCATGCCAGGATTTACAGGCAGGATCTTTTGCCATCCCTTGAGAGATATTTTGAATGAACCTGAGATTGTCGCCGATATACTGAGCCGGCGTATTGATTTCATGAGCGATCCCGGCAGCCAATTGCCCCACGGCAACAAACCGGGCAGAATGGGCCGCTTCTTGACGCGCCCGTACAAGATCATGGCTTGCTTGCATGTATTGCTCGACAGATCGCGCCATTTGACCGATTTCGTCAGATCCTGAAACGGGAACTTGCTCTGTCAGGCTATCTAAATTCTGTTTTGTTCGCAGATATGCACTGACTTTTTGCAGCCGGGAAACCACAACCCGGCCAAGGAAAACGAATGAGATGAGCCATGCCACGACCAAAGAGGCAAACAGAAGGCCCAAAAGCTCCAGCCTGTTATCTTGCACGTCGACCGATAAGGCTTCGACGTCCTGACGATAGGCTCGGCTGAAATCGTTTGACAACGTCTCGGAAGCCACCATCAGGCGACGGCTCTGCGCCAGAAGGTTCTGATTGAAGAGCTCCAGCCTCGCACTCGCCACCTGATTCTTTTCACGATTTCCGTCAATGTTCAGTTTCTGCTCTTGCAGTTTGACCAATACATGGACCGTACCTTTGAACAACTGCGTGGTTTTCTGAAGTTCAATGATCGAAACCTCAATTCCAGCTTGTGCCAGCGCTGTTACCCGCGCATCAAGGTCAGACAGCAATTCAAGAATGCGATCATATCGATCTTGCACAGCCCCGAAATGTGTATCCTGTTGCAGGAGTACTGCATCCTTCTCGATGTTGGCTGCGATGTTAACAACCTGTTGACCTTGCTCCATTCTTGTCAGGCGTACTTCGCTCAATACCTGCGTTGTGGTTGCCAAATTGCCTAACGCGTAGATCGCCAAGATTTGACTGACAACAATCAGGAAAACCAACCCTGCCAAAGCAAGATTGAATTGCCCTTTCAAGCTTTTGGGCAATATTGAACGAAATAACATCAAGGCAACCATATCCCCCGATAAATGTCGCGATATGCATTCTCCGGATCGAATATATAGCGCGTGCCACCGTCAAGATGAGCATTTTCAGGCGTGACCAGATGAACGGGGAAGATGTAACCGTCCGGAACTTCCCCGGCCAGCAGTCTGTTCAGTTCATCTGCCAATTGCCAGCCATGAAGCTCCAAAGGTTCTGCAACCGTTGCGACTTGATAGCTTTGGGTCAATATCCGTTGAAAGGCAGCCGCACTCCCGTCACCCGCAGACAAGAGTTTCAGGTTGGATGTATCAATGTCTGCCTTGATCAAAGTTGGCATCATGTCGTCAAAATAGATGTCGTTGATCGCCAGAGCATGTGTCCAGGCTGCCCCATATTTCGTCAACAGCTCTTGCGTTATATCTCCCATCAACTGGTGGCTTGCAGAGATGGCAACGTCCCGAATCTCCAGCAATTCGCATGACTGACAGTTTCGGATGACATCAGCCATTGCATTGGACTTGAAGAGCGCAATCTCAAAGTTGGGGTCCGTGAAGATGACCACCCCTTTCTTTGTTTCGGATGACGCTTCGACAACAGCGGCCATGGCCGTCACCCGGGCAACTTCAAGAGGATCTGTAGACACATTAACGGCCAGCGCGGAATTACTTAACCGCCCGGCCTGCGGACCAGCATGCCACCCGACAACGGGAATATTCTGATCGGATACCCGTTCCAGAGGAACGGCCAGTTCTTCGGCATCCGAACCAATAAGGATCATGCCGTCAAACTCGTCGGACAAGACCTTCTCGACAGCGTCTCTCCTGCCTTGCGGTGTGCCACCAGCATCGAAAATCTTGATATCCCATTCGAGCAGTTTGGATGCCTCTGATACCCCGTGTGCGACCCCCAGAACACCACCATTCCGTAAATCTTCCACAACCACAGCAATACGTTTTCCCGTCTGCGCAACAGGTCCATCAACAGGGCCTTCCCATTCGGGACTGGGCTGGCGCGCCTTCAGGACAACGTCTTGCATGGCAGCAAAATCAGCTGAGTTGTCTGCAAATGCTGCCATCGGAATGCAAAACAGACATGCTATCAAGAAGCGACTCCAGTAAATGCACTTGAGCATCTTTCATTCCTCCAAAGCGTTAATGCCAGCACAAGTCAAAATTGCTGGGTTTTCTTAGCATCGGAAGGAAATCAACTCCGCTTCGATGCTTCGCAATGTTCTTAGTGACTTAGCAGTTTTGACCGAATTTCTTTAAGACGACCATCCTCATTTGAGGAGTGCATACAACTCTGTGTTGCTGCATAGTTTCTTACGCGCTTAATAAATTGCAGAAACGAATATCCCAATCCTAATTTCGATATTCGTTTTTCATCTGGATTCCTCCATCAAGGGATCATCTGCACTGGAGGCCACTATGGAGATAATGGAAGATACCAACATCCATGATTCGTGCTACCTCAACGTTTTACTCGTCGACGACGAAGATGCTTTGCTGGCGTCTGTTCGGCGCATGCTGCAAAAGCAATGCGTATTAAAGACAACGAACAGCCCGCGTACTGCACTGGAGATATTGAGCAAATCGCCGAAGCTCTATGATGTTGTGGTCTCCGATTTAAAAATGCCCGAGATGAATGGCATAGACTTTCTTGTTGAGGCAAAATCCATTGCCCCAACAACAGACCGCATTCTTCTCTCAGGCAGCCTTTCGGAAGACGAACTCAAATCTGCTGTGAATCGGGCAGGTATTTCGCGCGTTCTCACAAAACCGGTACCTGCAAGTATTATCCTGAGCACGATCAGAGATGTCGTCGCGAACAGTGAAGGAGAAATCAAACCATCCAAACGTATGGCGCGCAGGGTATTTACAGCCCTGGAAACCGACCACACACTCGCTTTTCAACCGCGGGTCTTTGCCCATGACTTTCAGGTTGCAGGCATTGAGGCTCTGAGCCGTTTCCCGAAGCTGCAGGAAGCTTTCTCAGTAGAAGAAATAATCACAGGCGCAGAAGATCATCCGGTCATTGGTGACCTTGCGCTTCGTGTCTTAAAATTGATTTGTGATGATCATGAAGGAATTCGCGCATCTTATGGGAAAGTGCCGATATCAATTAACATTTCACCTTACTCTGTATCAGATGTGAACTTTATTGCCTCACTGACCGAAGCTCTTGACTATCTCCCGTGCGATTTGTCCATAGAGCTGGAAGTCACAGAGCAAAGCAACATGGCTTTCACAGCTGAGTTTCAACGCAATTTGCCAAAACTGCGACAAGCGGGCCACGAGGTATACCTTGATGATTTCGGCTCAGGGAATAATTCAATCGCGCTTTTGCGTCGAGGTGTCTTCTCAGGTATCAAAATCGATAAATCACTAATCGCGCGCCTCGATGACCATAACAGTATCGACAGTTCATTTGTGGAATGGTCAACATCTATTGCTCATCAAATGAATATGAAGGTTATTGCTGAAGGCGTTGAAACTTTGGATGCCGCTGTCTTCCTCCAGCATATCGGCGTTGATGAGTTACAAGGGTATCATTTTGGAAAACCCAAACTGCTGCGTTCCGCAGCTTAGCCGAAGAAGCCCCTTCCCTAGCATGTGTTCCATTGAGGTCGAACATACCGGCAGCGGCACACTCCAAAAAGAGCCAAGACGTAGATTATTCTCGCAAAAGGTGTAGAGTAGTGGATGCTTGATTGCGTTCGAGTTGGATCGCTCCAGCAGAAATCGCCAAAAGGAGGATCTGAGAGATGAGCAACATCCTTTTCGTCGATGATGACAAAAATGTTCTAAGTGGATTACGTCGCCGTATACGCTCCACCTGTCCGGACTGGAACATGTCTTTTGCCGAAAGCGGGCAGGAAGCTTTGTCACTGTGTGACGCACAAGCATTCGACGTCGTTGTCACTGACATGAGAATGCCGGGTATGGATGGTGCAGCATTGCTGAGTGCCATCAAGGAAAGAAACCCGGATACCGCGCGTATTATTTTGTCGGGATATTCCGATGACGAGGCAATATTACGGACGGTCGGCCCAGCTCAGAAGTATTTGGCAAAACCTTGCGATGATGAAGTTCTGGTTGGAGCCATCAGAAAGATTCTGGAAATCAGAGACATTATAGATTCGCCAGCGATCCGGAATCTGATCGGGAACATAGACGCACTGGCGTCTCCCCCCGATACCTATATGAAGCTCCTCGAGACACTCGATGACCCGAAAGCTGGCACGGATAAAGTCGAAGCGATTGTAGCTGCCGATATTGCCTTAACGGCCGAGGTCCTGAAGCTAACGAATTCAGCGTATTTTGCCTTGCCGTCGAAGATAACTTCGGTATCACACGCTGTCAGGATGCTTGGGACAGATACGCTTAAATCCCTTGCCTTGTTTGTCGGCCTGTTCAAAAGTTTTGAAGGCCCGAGGATTGTTGGCACTCGCATATCAACTTTATGCGCACGTTCTCAACAAATTGGCGTTGCCGCATCGTTGATTGCTGAGCAAGAACATCTTGACCGCGCAACCTGCAAGTTGTTACCGGCAATAGGCATGCTAAGCCACATCGGCAGTCTGATTCTGTATCTCCATCACTATAAGGAAATGGAACAGGTCATCTCCGAAGTAGAGAAAGAGGATTACACAATCATAGAGGCGGAAAAACATCACTTTGGTGCTGCCCATCCGGAGATTGGAGCTTATCTTCTTGGACTTTGGGGGTTCCCGGACAGCGTTGTGCAAGCTGTTGCTCATCACCATACACCGGCTCGATATCCGCACTCAGAGATGACAGGACTGTCGGCATTGTACGTTGCCCAACACCTGACACGCGAATTGGCCCAAAACCCCAGAAAAGATGGCTCTGAATATGTCTCAGAAATTGATTTTGACTATCTTGATCGGATCGGGAAACGCAATCGTCTGGATGAATGGTGCAACATCGTAGAAAAAGTTCTCGCCAATGATCTGAACAACAAGACTTAAGGGGGACCCAAGCAGATGTCAGCCAACCGCATTCTCTTTGTCGATGATGATGCAAACCTCCTTATGGCACTACGGCGTCAGTTGCGTGGCAAGTTTGATATTGTGACCGCCGCAGGTGGAAAGTCGGGTTTGGATTTGATTGCTGAAACGCCGGGCGTTGCTGTGTGCGTTGCCGATATGCGGATGCCAAATATGGACGGTCTGCAATTCCTGGAGAAGGTACAGAAAATCAGTCCTGATACTGTTCGTATCATGCTGACGGGTAATGCGGATCAGGCAACTGCTGTCAATGCGATCAACAAGGGAAAGATTTTTCGTTTCTTCTCTAAACCTTATGAAACGTCAGATCTTGAGCAGGCTCTGGTTGATGCCTTACGGCAGTACGAACTGGTAACGGCCGAAAAAACGCTCATTCAGGAAACGCTCGCAGGTAGTGTTAAACTCCTGACGGACGTTATGGCAGAACTCAGTCCCACCGTGTTTGGTCGCACAATGAAAATGAAAGGATGGTGCGATCAAATTGCAGCGGATCTCAATTATCCTCGGCCGTGGGAATTGGGCATTGCTGCCTTGCTTGCACCGATTGGCATGGTTTCCATGCCGCCTGACATACTGTCCCGTATGGCGGAAGGCAAACCTCTGCAGCCGCTTGAGCGCGACTTAATGAATAGAACACCTGAGATTGGGCGGAAGCTGATCAGCAATATCCCGCGTCTGGATGGTGTCGCAACAATTGTTCATATGCAAAATCGTAACTTTGACGGAAGTGGTTTTCCTCCAAATGGCCCACAGGGGGAAGATATCCCGCTCGGAGCGCGGATCTTACGTATTGTTCGGGACTTGGCAGAGCTGGGCGATAGTCCACTTCCAACCGATATCGATTTTGCAACATTAGAGCGTCACAAACATCGATATGATCCTGCCTTGTTTGCTAAAATTCGCTCCTTGATGGCCATTGTTGATGAGGAAGGCGAACTTCCTCCTGAGGGCCGGGAAATGGTGGTTCGGATCGATCAGTTACGTGTCAACGACTTCCTTCTGACAAATCTTGAGACGACCGCGGATCGGATAGTCCTCACCCATGGCAGTTTTGTTTCTGAAGTGCAGCTGGAGCGCATCCGTGTATTCCAGAAATCTCACGACTTCCGTGAGCCTATAGAGATCAAACGAGGGGTCCGCCGGGCTTGAACTCTTTTAGGTCGAGTGCATACGCTCCTCTGAACTCAGCGAGCCATTAGTTCTGAAAGCGAGCTAAATCAGAAATGCTTGATGATCACGAAGAAAAGAAACTTCTTCACACAAACTCAGTTGAACCGGAACTTGATCCTTTGCTGTGTGCTGTCAATGACATTACGACAGACGCTCAACTGCAAGAGAAAGTTATAGCACTCTTAAAGGATCAGCACAGCCTTCATCGCGAGACGACGCAACGCCTGAAAACAATCCTGGATAGCATCGTTGAGGGCATACTGATCGTAGATAACTCTGGCGTTATCCAGGATTGCAACAAATCTGCGGAAGATATACTGCGCTGCAACGGTGATGACTTGCTCGGCACAATTGTCGATACAATCTTCATCGACAAAAAATCCACCATTCGCCACAAGCTTCTCAATCGCTGTATCAGCATTCGCACCGGGACATTGCGATACGATTATACCGAGACGATGGCTCAACGACTTGATGGTGACAGCTTTCCGATGGAAATTACCCTAAGCCCGGCCAACTTTACCGGAGAAATGAGCTATCTCTATATCTTCAGGGATATAACGCGTCGAAAACAGGCAGAGGAAGCTCAGGACAAGCTGGAAAACGAATTGCGTGAAGCCCTGAAACTTGAGGCCATTGGCCATCTCGCCGGCGGTATCGCACATGAGATCAATACGCCAAGTCAGTATATCAGGGACAATTTGAAGTTCCTGAATGACGGATACGGGGCACTGTCCAGGGTCCTTGGACTGGCTTTACATACCTTGTGGGCGCACCGTGCAAGTCTTCCTGACGGCACATTCCGTCAGTTCTCCGAGAAATTACGTGACGCTGATCTTGAGTTCTTACTTGATGAAATCCCCCATGCGACACAACAGTCACTGGACGGTATTAATCAGGTTGCCCGGATTGTTCTTTCCATGAAGGAGTTTTCGCATCCTGGTGGTAAAGAGAAAACTGCTGCAGATATCAACCGCATTCTCTCCAATGTTATTGTGATTTCCCGAAACGAATGGAAACATTGCGCCAACCTGACAGAGAACTTTGATCCTGAAATCCCCCAAATTCCTTGCCATGTGAACGAACTCAACCAGATATTCCTTAATCTGATTGTTAACGCCGCCCAAGCAATTCAGTCTGCAGGCAGATCTGCAGAAGAGGGACAAATTTCAATCAAAACCTCCTCGCAAGACGACGGTATTCTTGTCAGCATTACGGACAACGGGACCGGTATCCCGAAAGAGGACAGATCAAAAATTTTCAACCCGTTCTTTACGACGAAAGAGGTTGGGAAAGGTACGGGTCAGGGGCTTTCCATTACCCGTGACATTGTTCAAAAACGCCATGGCGGCAAAATCTGGTTCGAGACAGAAGCAGGAAAGGGAACCAGTTTCCACGTGCTGCTTCCTGGAGAGGATCGTTCGATCAGTGAAAAACGGCTACATAACCACTAAACTTTCGGCCTACACGCCTCAGAAACTGAAAAGAATGCTGAACCAACTTCTTCACCCAGACAACAGATCCAATGCTCCCTGAATACGTTAATTTACGATCAAAGTATTGATTTCGCGCAACTTCCCATTCCCCTCACTCAACCAATATATGTCCTACAACTTTCGTGCATCCAGACAGACAACCTTCACCCAACTATCTGGCGAACAACAATCTCGCTCTTTTCGTTAAACATCTAGTTCTGACAGATATCTTTGGAGCACATACATGGACACAATTAACTGAAAAAGCTTCAAACACCGGGTCATTTGGCGAACGATAGCTGAACCTTAACCGATTTGCTGCGGTCGCGGGCAACGTCAAAGGCGTCCTTTGAGGTTTCAAGCGCGAAGGTCTGGGTGATGATCGGTGCGACATCAATCCCGCCGCGATCAATGATGCCAACCGCCTCGGCAAATTCGGTGTGGAAGCGGAAGGTGCCGGTAATGGTGAGTTCCTTGGCGACCAGCGGGTTGAACGGTACAGGCATTTCACCGGCCACCCCGACCTGCACAAGAATGCCTTGCGGGCGCAGGGTGGCGATTGCCGTGCGCAAGGCCGCCGGTGCGGCCGAACATTCCAGGCAGACATCAAACTGGCCTTTTTCGGCCTCGTAAGGCGCAAGGTCATCAGCCGCATTGGCGATATTTATCGTGCGGGTTGCCCCCATCTGACGGGCAACATCAAGGGCGAAGTCCTGCAAGTCGGTCACGACGATTTCGCTGGCACCAGCGCGTTTGGCCGCAGCCGCGCACAGGCTTCCGATCGGACCGGCACCGGTAATCAGCACCTTTTTGCCCGACAGAGCGCCCGCACGCGCAACCGCATGAAGACAGACAGCCAGCGGTTCAGCGCAGGCCGCCTTGCCAATATCTGTTTGATCGCCGATCACATGGCACTGCCCCTGCCCGACATTGACCAGATCCCGGAACGCGCCCTGAATATGGGGCATCGGCATGGCAGAGCCAAAGAACTTCATGTTCAGGCAATGCTGTTGTAGGTCCTGCTGGCAATATTTGCAGGTGCCACACGGATGACTTGGATTGATTGCGACTTTCTGCCCGACAGACAGACCGCTGACATCCGGACCGAGTGCGACAATTGTACCGGCAGCCTCGTGACCCAGAATGATCGGCTCGCGGACGCGGATCTGACCGATACCGCCTTCGAAATAGTAGTGCATGTCCGAACCGCACACACCACCTGCCCCAACCCGGATCAGGACTTCGTCGCCAACCGGATCGGTGGTTGCTTCGGTTTCGATCCGCAGATCATCTTGGCCATAAAGCCGGCAAACACGTGCTTGCATTGATTACTCCATCAGGGACGGCAACCAGGTTGACAGCGCCGGAATATAAGAAACAAGAAACAGGATCGCGATATTGGTCACCAAAAACGGTGCCAGTGCCCTGATCACAGTGGTGACGGGTGCCTTTGCGATGTTTGCGCAGATGAACATGCAAATCCCCACCGGCGGGGTTGTCAGACCGATCATCAGGTTCAGAACCGCAAAGACGGCGAAATGAATCGGATCGACGCCAACATTGGTTGCAAGGGTTAAAAGCGGGACAAACAGAATGATCAGCGCGGCAATTGTTTCCATGAACATGCCGACAATCAGCAGTACCAGATTGATCAAAAGGATCACGGCATACTTATTGTCGGTAATCGACAGGACCGTGTCGGAGATCATCTGCGGGATGCGTTCGGAAACCAAAATCCAGCCAAACACATTTGCCAGCCCGACAAGGGCCAAAATGGCCGACGCCGTGACGGCACTGTCGATAATGATTTTCGGCACCTTGCGCAGCGGCAATTCACGATAGATGAGACAGCCGACCACAAAGGCATAAACACTGGCAATGACGGCGGTTTCGGTCGGGGTGGCAATACCACTGAGCAGACCGCCAATAATCAGCCCGGTCATCGCAAGCGCCCAGAAGGCACCGGTAAAGGAACGGCCCAGTTCACCAAACCCCTGCCAGGGTTGATGAGGGAAATTGCGCCTGACCGCGATGATGTAACAGGTCACCATCATAGCAAGCCCCATCAGAATGCCCGGAATGGCACCGGCAATGAACATCTTGCCAACCGAAATCCCCGAAAGCGCACCGACAATAATCATCGGCATGCTGGGCGGAATGATCGGCCCGACTGTTGATGAGGCGGCCGTCACAGCCGCCGAAAATGCCGGGGTATAACCGGCGCGCACCATGCCCGGTATCATCATCCCGCCAATGGATGCCGCATCGGCAACCGCGGTTCCGGAAATGCCACCAAACAGCATCGAGCCCGTGACGTTGGTCAGGCCAAGGCCACCACGCATCCAGCCGACCAAGGCATTGGCAAAACGCACAATGCGCGGCGTGATGCCGCCACCATTCATCAGGTTTCCGGCAAGGATAAAGCCCGGAATACACAGCAGGACAAAGACATCCATCCCGGCAAACAGTTTTTGCGGAATGACGACAAGCGGGATGCCCTCAATCAGGAGATAACACAATGACGACAACCCGAGTGTCACCGCAACCGGAAGGCCGATGACAAGGCCGAGAACGAAAACGCCAAGTAGGATTGCGAGGCTCATGGGACGTCCTTTGTCGTATCTTCGGCTTTTCCGTCAGAGACGCCGACAATAATACGGATGATGCGCAGAACCGCAAAAAGGCAGAGAACGGCAAGTAAAATGAAAACAGTCGCGTGGATGAAATCCATCCGGACGCCAAGTGCCGGTGAGGTCTGCAGCGCACCGATGGAAACAAACATCCATGCTGGTGACAGCAATAACAGACAGAAACCGGCCGTAAGGGCCGCAGAAATAAACATCAATGCACGCTGAACCGGCAGGGGCAGAAGGTCACAGATGATTTCGACATTGACCAGTTC
>Ga0207828_100241_pt1 | contig 33272 bp, 27 predicted proteins | sample TtaePargueraPR_11_FD_187276 | JGI IMG/M metagenome (GOLD analysis project Ga0207828, IMG submission 187276) | Aerobic enrichment media microbial communities from Bioluminiscent Bay, La Parguera, Puerto Rico - Tt and P2 (3) (SPAdes) | ecosystem: Environmental > Aquatic > Marine > Unclassified ...
CGCCTGCCGCATCACCAAGCGCTTAAGCGGTACGAACTTGTTCATGCCGCTCATCCCGACGTTGCGCGCCAGCGTCAGCACCGGCTGCTGGCTACCAAACAGCTGCTTGAAGCCTTTCATCAGCCCCAGCATGGTGGCGTTATCCAAACGCCTTCGACGCTCGAAACGGCTGAGTGTCGTTACGTTGCCCCAGGGCGCGCCGCGCCGCCACGCCCCAACGACTTCTTCCGCCAATACCGCAGCGTCCATCAAGCCCAAATTAACGCCCTGCCCGGCCAGCGGATGCAGACTGTGGGCGGCATCACCTACCAACGCGAAGTTGGGCTGCACATAATGCTGGGCGTGGCGCTGGACCAGCGGGAAACGGTAGGCACGATCCACAGGCACGACCTCCCCCAAACGATGCTCGAACGCCTCGCCGAGCGCCTTCCCCAGCGCTTCTGGCGAGTGCTCGGTCAGCCCTTGGGCATGCTCGGGCGTGGTGGACCAGACAATGGAACAGTAGCGGTCGTCTCCGTTCACGGTGAGCGGTAAGAACGCCAGCGGACGGCCGCCCAGGAAAGCTTGTCGTGCGGTACCGCCGTGGGGATGAGTACAGCGCACCGTGGTGACCACCGCCTCTTGCGCCATCGACTCCTCGGCCACCGGGATGCCCGCTAGCGCTCGTAGCGCAGAGCGCGCGCCATCGGCGGCGACGAGCAGCGGCGTCTGTAGCTGCCTGCCATCGTCGAGCACCAGCCAGCGGCCACGCGCCGTGGTTTGCAGCGCCTCCACCCGCACACCATCCAACCGCGTCAACGTCGGCTGCTTGGCCACTTGCTCGTTAAGCGCCGCCAGCGTCACCTCGTTCTCGACGATGTGCCCCAGCGTGGCGGTGCCTGCCTCGTCGGCCGAAAAACGAATACGACCGCTGCCCTCGGCATCCCACACCTCCATGTACCGGTAAGGTGTGACGCGCGCCGCCTCCATGGCGGGCCAAGCCCCCAAATGGGTGAGCAGCCGCTGTGACACCGGCGTCAGTGCGCTAACGCGTGGGGCGGGAACTCCGTCAGCCACATCCTGCAAGCGCAGCGGTGACGGCTTGGCTTCTACTAGCGCCACCTGCATACCCGCCTCGGCCAATAGCCCGGCCAGCGCCGTGCCCACCATGCCCGCTCCTACGATCACGGCATCGAAAGGGATGATGGAAGGCTTAGCCGCGTCTGCTGACGTAGTCATAACACTCCTTGGCTTGGGTAGATGAGAGCCATCGTTGAGGGATTCGTGCGCTGTCGCCGCGCATCAGCGTTCTAGCCCCATAGCTCGGCGTGCCAAACGGCGGCGCAGCGGGCCGATCAAATTGAGGCCTATCAGCCCTGCTCCCCGCGCGTGCGGTAGCAGCGGCAGCGAGTAGCCAAACAGGCGCACCAAGCCATCGCTAAAACGAATCACGTTGGCGCGGTCTTGAGCTCGGCGTCGCTCGAACGCCTGCAGCGTCGCCATATCTCCCAGGGCGCGCTGCTGCTCGGCACCTTGGGCAAGGGCTTCGACCAAATCCATCACCGAGCGCAGCGCCAGGTTGAAGCCTTGGCCTGCCACAGGATGCAGCGCATGGGCGGCATTGCCTAACACAGCCAAGCCGGGCCGCACGGGCTCCTCCGCGGTCACTAGCGAGAGCGGATAGCTAAACCGCTGGCCCACCTTGGTAAATCGGCCGACCCGGTCGCCGAACGCCCGCTGAAGCGCTCTCAAGAACGCCGCGTCAGACAGCGCCATTCGAGCGGTTTCGCTACCGCTGGCGTGCGTCCAGACCAGCTCCATGGCTTGACCTGGCAACGGCAGTAGTGCAATGGGTCCTTCCGAGGTAAAGCGCTCGTAGGCAATGCCCTGGTGGGGCTGACTGATGCCCACATGGGCAATCACGGCGGTTTGTTCATAAGAGTGGCGGCGACTGGCGATACCGAGCTGCTCTTTCAACCCAGAGCGGCCGCCATCGGCCAAAATGGTCAACGCCGCCGTCAGCTCACTGCCATCGGAAAGCCGTAAATGGTGGCCGCTGGCCGTGGGCGTTAACCGTGCCACCGTGGCCGGACAGTGCCACTCGATAGGCAGTTGCTGCAGCTTCTGATGCAGCACTCGCCCCATCCAGGCATTGGGAATCACGTGCCCCAAGGCAGCAACGCCTAGCTCTTGCGCATTGAGGCGCGTCGCGCCCAACCGGCCCCGCTCGCTGATATGGATACGCTGAATCGGCGTGGCCTCGGCCTGCATCGCTTCCCACACCCCTAGCTGACGAAAGCGCTGGGCCGAGCCTTCGGCGATGGCACTCGCCCGGGCATCGAAGCTCGGTTGCCACGTCGCGCCTTCCGTACTTTGCGATAGCGCATTGGCTTCGATGATGGCGACCCGCCAGCCATAGCGCTCGATGAGCGGTGCCAATGCACAGCCCAAACTGGCCCCCACCAACCCACCGCCCACGATCACGACGTCATGGGTGGGCGACGGCGCTTGTGGACGTGATTCCTGCTCAGCCCTATACATTGGCCTCTCCTCCTTCATACAGCGCGACCACAGCGATTCGTAATTCCGTAATGTAGATTACATAAACTTCCAGGCGTCTAACGAAGCTGATTATTTATTAGCCATTAGTTTCTCGATATCTTCCACCTGCTTCGGTACGTCGGCGGTCAAAATGTCATGGCCCTGTTCGGTGACCACTACGTTATCCTCGATACGAATGCCGATACCGCGATAAGCTTCTGGAATATCGTCGTCGCAGGGAATGTAAAGACCGGGTTCGACGGTCAGCACCATGCCTGGCATCAGTGGCCGTGGTGTGGCCTCATCGAGGCGATAGGTACCTACGTCGTGCACATCCAGTCCTAACCAGTGAGACGTGGAGTGAAGGTAGAAGCGCCGGTAGCTCTCGTCATCGATACGCGCTTGCACGTCGCCCGTCAGCAGGCCTACCTCGATGAGGCCAGCGGTAAGGTCCTCCACAACGCCTTGGTGGATATCTGCTAGCGTAGCGCCTGGAGCAATGGCTTTCACCGCCCGCTCCTGTGCGCCTAACACCACGTGGTAGAGTTCCCGCTGGGCGTCGTTGAAGCGCCCACCGACCGGAAAGGTGCGTGTGATGTCGCCTGCGTAGAGATCGAATTCCGCCCCAGCATCGATCAGTACGAGCGTGTTCTCTTCCAGCACATCGCTGTTTTCAATATAGTGCAGCACGCAGGCATTGGCCCCGCCGCCCACGATAGTGCTGTAGGCTGGCCCGCTAGCCCCGTGCCAAACAAAGGTGTGTTCCAGCTCGGCCTGGAGCTGATACTCATACACTCCTGCCTGGCAGGTGCGCATGGCGCGAACATGGGCCTGAGCGGAAATCGCCGCCGCATGGCGCAAAAGCGCAATTTCGGCGGGGCTTTTGATCAGGCGCATTTCGTGAATCAGCGGGCGGCTATCCAACCAACCCTTCAACGGCGGTTTGCCCCGACGCATACCCGACTGAGCCTGAGCCAGCGCTTCTTTGGCAATGCCCAGCGCGTCGGGGTTATCCAGCGGCGCATAGAGCAGCTCACGACCTTCGAGCAGCGAGGGTAGCCGTGCGTCGCGCTCGGCATTTTCGAATGCCTGGTCGAGACCATGCTGGCTGACAACGCCCTGAGCCCCTAGCCGACGGCCGGTCCAAGCTTCCAGATGGGGGTCGCGATCTTGGCAGAACACCACGCTTTGCCCTTCGCCACGGCCCGGCAACAGCACCAGTAGCGCGTCCGGCTCCTGAAAGCCGGTCAAATAGTAAAAGTCGCTCTGCTGGCGGAACGGGTACTCGCTGTCGTGGGAGCGAGTCACCAAGGACGCCCCAGGCACCAGCAGCGCCGCATGGCTTGGCAGCTTGGCCAGCAGCGACGCTCGGCGCTGACGGTACTCTTCAGGCGAAATGGCAGCAGGGCGAGGCAATGGCTTGGGCATAACGGCTCCTATCGCGTGGTGGCTCAATGAACGGGGGCGTCGGTTTGCTCTACTTGGGGCTGACCGGGATGCTGTTCGGTGTAGAGCAACATGGCCGCCATTCGCGCGTGTTCCGTCAGCGCAAACAGGTCGTTCTCGTTCTCCGGGCTATCGTCGATGTCGGTCTCGATCTGGCCGAGGCCTTCCAGATCATCGATCGCTTCTTTCAAGGTCTGCGACCAGCGCTCCCGAAGCGCGTCGTCGACGACGTCCTCGATGACTTCCATGAAGCCCAACGTCCACTCTTTCAGCCCTTGCGCCTGCTCGGCAAGAGAGAACAGCTCGTCGGGCAGCAGCGGTGCGTAATTCATGTCGCTCGCGCTCAGCGCTTCCAACGTCTGGCGGCGCCAGCCCAACAGGCGCTCGGCGCTAGCCTGATCACGGGGTTGCTCGACCCCCAGGCTTAGACACACTTCTTCCAGCCATGCGTCGGCAGTGACATCCCGCAGTGCCAACAAGCCGCACAGCCGTCCGTCCAGAAAGGCAGGAGACTGCATACTGCCGTGGAGTAAAAATACATCCGCTACGTCAGAAAAATCCTGCCGTTCGTCAATCAATGACATGATTCTTGCTCGCTTTACCAAAGATAAGGGTATGACCAAAGGGATAGAGCGGGAAGCCTTCGCGTTGACCCCGCACAAGCGGCTCTCTTATAGTGAACGCCGTCTATCCTTCCTATGTAGTGATGTTAACGCATCGGGACCCTTGCTGGCCCGTGCTGGAGTCTTTGATGAGTCACGCAAAGCGGCCAACGAAAGAGATTACCCTACTGGGTCGCAGCTATATGATTGCTTGCGACACCGGCGAAGAAGCCCAGCTCGAACGCGCTGCTCGCTATTTGGACCGCGCGATGCACGGCATACACGCCCAAAGCAGCGTCCTGGGAAGTGAGCGCATCGCCATCATGGCCGCGCTCAATATTACCCATGAATTGCTAGAAGCGCTGGATGAGCACCGGGCCGGTGAAGCCAATCTGAACCGTTTGAGCGAGCGGCTCGAGCGTGCTCTAGCGGGCACTCGGCGCAATGCGCCTTGAACCACGCCTTCTTGCAACCGAGACTTTGGCATTAGCTGCGGCTCTGTTAGGATAGCGGTGTTCTCTGGGATGTACGCCAGTCGTTATAGTCCCTCGAGCCTATGCGCAGTACCCAGGGGGCCAAATGCTAGCCAGACCCGTGTGCATGTCCGTGCGTCGGAAAGCCTGACGGTTTGGCTGCGGCCACCCACCTGAACCAGTAGGTTCAGGGCCAGAACGACAGCGGCATTCTGGGGAACACTTTGCCATGACGTCTTATGAGATGAGCCTTACCTCACCTAATGACAAGCCAGCCCTCCGGCGCGAGCTGAAACGTCGTCGTCGCGCGCTCTCCGCCGAACAGCAGCGGCAAGCCGCCTTGGCGCTATGCCAGCGCTTGAAGCAGCTCCCTGAAATCCGTCGCGCCAAGCGCATCAGCCTCTACCTGCCGGTCAATAGCGAGATTGACCCTACGCCACTCATTCCTTGGCTACGCAAACGGCGTGTGGCCATCTACTTGCCCGTGCTTCGCCCGTTTAGCGCCAACAGCCTTTGGTTCGTGGCGTACGACGCCAACACCCCCATGATCCACAATCGCTTCGGTATTGCCGAACCTTGTCCGCGATTTGCCGTTCAGCGCCGCCATCGACTGCCCGCCTGGGCACTGGACACGCTCATCGTGCCGCTAGTGGGTTTCGATCGTCAGGCGAATCGAATGGGCATGGGCGGTGGATTTTACGACCGCAGCTTGTCGTTCATGCGTCATCCCGGGCCAGCCCCTGCGCTGATTGGCGTGGCTCATGCCTGTCAGCAAGTAGCATCGCTGCCCGTTGAACCTTGGGATATTCCTCTCACTGCGGTCGCCAGCGATACCGGCGTGGTACGCCCAATAAAAACGGGCTGATCACAAGGATCAGCCCGTTTTTATTGTCTATTCACCCAGTAGGTGCAGCATGGTTGCCAAGGACGCTCACATTAACCGTTGGTTAACTTCCTGATAGCGCCTGTGCATATCCAGTGGCTAATACGCCGAGTAAAAACACCACTGTTAACGCCATCACCATATCAGGCTTTCTACGCCGCATGCCTCTTCTCCAACGTCTTTCGCAGTTGCCAAATACCCTTAAGTGCGCCACCAAACTTTTCATGTCGAGAAGATGACACACCTCATTAATTTCGTTCACGACTATAGGGCCATAAGGGGCTCGATGACAACTGCTAAAAGCACTATTTTAAGCCCTCAATTAAACGTTTCAGTCACTCTCACCTGCCTAGCAGCTCTAGCCCATACTGTTAGCGCTTACTTACATTAGGTTACGCCATAAAGAGTCGATAGGCGGGGTTATCGCTCTCTTGCCAATAGCGGTAGCCAATGGCATCCAAGTACTCGGTGACGTGCGTGCGATCCTCGCTCGGCACTTGCATACCCACTAATACACGCCCATAAGCAGCACCGTGATTACGATAGTGAAATAGAGAGATATTCCAATCGTGTGGCAGTTGAGTTAAAAAATTCATCAGTGCACCAGGACGCTCTGGAAACTCAAAGCGATAAAGCTCCTCTTCAAAACGCTCGCTGGGGCGTCCGCCACTTAAATGGCGAATATGCAGCTTTGCTAATTCATTATCGGTTAAATCTTCCACCTGATAACCACCTTCGCGCAATTTATCGATCACCGCCTGTCGATCCTCACCGCCCGGCTTGATTTGAACGCCCACGAAGATATGCGCGTCGCTATCATCGGCGTAGCGGTAGCTAAATTCGGTCACCATCCGTTTCCCCAGCGTGCGGCAGAACTTCTTGAAGCTGCCGGGTTTTTCGGCGATGGTGACGGCCAAGATGGCTTCGCGCTGCTCGCCTAGCTCGGTACGTTCGGCAATGTGCTGCAGGCGGTCGAAGTTGGTATTGGCCCCCGAATTGATACACAGCAGCGTCTCGCCTTCAGCCCCCGTCTTCTGAACGTACTTTTTGAGACCTGCCAACGAGAGTGCGCCAGAGGTTTCAGCAACGGCGCGAGTATCTTCGAAAATATCCTTTACCGCGGCACACATCTCATCGGTATTCACGGTAATCACGTCGTCGACGAGGTCGCGCACCAGCGAGAACGGCACTTCACCAATTTGCGCTACCGCAACGCCTTCGGCAAAGACACCGACCTGATCCAACACCACGCGCTCGCCGGCCTCCATAGCGGCTTTGAGACAGGCGCTATCCTCGGCTTCCACGCCGATGATTTTGATGTCTGGACGCAGGTACTTTACGTAGGCTGCCACGCCGGCAATCAGGCCACCGCCGCCGACGGGGATGAAAATCGCGTCCAAACGCCCCCCGTGCTGGCGCAGAATTTCGACACCAATGGTGCCTTGCCCGGCCACCACGTCGATGTCGTCAAACGGTGGAATATAGGTGTAACCGTGCTCGTTGATCAGTTCCTGAGCATGCTCGGCAGCCGCCGCGAAGGCATCGCCTTTGAGGACTACCTTGGCGCCACGAGCACGCACCGCTTGAACCTTGATATCCGGCGTGATACGCGGCATGACGATGACTGCTTTCACGCCCATCAGCTTGGCGGCCATAGCCAACCCCTGAGCGTGGTTGCCCGCCGACGCCGCGATGACCCCTTTGGCCTTCTGCTCATCGGTCAACTGGGCCATTTTGTTGTAGGCTCCACGAATTTTGAACGAAAAGACCGGCTGTAAATCCTCGCGTTTGATCAAAATCTGGTTATTGAAGCGACGCGACAAAAAGGGAGCGGGCGAAATGGGCGTCTCACAAGCGGCTTCATAAACGCGGGCTTGGAGGATCTTTTTGACGGTGGCTTCGAGCATGCTGACATCCCAGAAAAATGACGTGCCCCTGGCGGGCGCGAGAAAAGCCTTTATTGGTAGCAGATGACAATGGGCAACGTCCAGCGGCGTTTCCATCGGCACTGGACGCTTGGCCCGTTATACTAAGGGCGACTGCCTCTCCGACTATTGGACCCATCATGACACAAGATGAATTGAAAGCGGCGGTAGCCGACGCTGCTATCGACGAGATTACGCCTCACTTGGAAAAAGAGACCGTACTGGGTATTGGTACCGGCTCGACGGCCAACCTGTTTATCGACCGCCTAGGCCCCTTACGCGACCGTTTCAAAGGCGCCGTGGCCAGCTCAGAAGCCAGCGCCGATCGACTAAAAGGTCTCGGCATCGAGGTGTTCGAGCTCAATCATGTGGGCGACGTGCCTTTTTATATCGATGGCGCGGACGAAGTAAATGCACACTTACATATGATCAAAGGCGGTGGTGCAGCGCTCACGAGAGAAAAAATCGTCGCTGCCTGCGCCAAGCGTTTCATCTGTATTGCCGATGGTTCGAAATACGTGGCACAGCTAGGCCAGTTTCCGCTACCCGTGGAAGTCATTCCCATGGCGCGCTCCTACGTCGCCCGTGAGCTGGTCAAGCTAGGGGCAGAGCCGGTGTATCGCCAAGGCGTGGTGACGGATAACGGTAACCATATTATTGACTGCTTCAACTTTATGATTGAGGACCCGGTGGCAATGGAAGCGCGTATCAACGCTATCGTCGGTGTCGTGACCAACGGTCTATTTGCCGCGCGTGGCGCCGATGTGCTGCTACTGGGTAAGACGGATGGCGTAGAGCGCAAGGCGCTATAAATAGCGAGCAAGCCCATCCAGCGTGCGCGACAGCGCCCCCCGGTGGGCATCGATGGCCGCCTGACCGGCTTCACCCGCCTGCCGAGCGCGCTGAGGGTAGGCGATATAGTCTGCTAGATTGCTTGCCAACGCGTCGGGAGTATCTACCACGGTCAGCGCCTTGGCCACCAACAGCGGCTCGGCAACATCACTGAAGTTCTCCAGCGACGGCCCGCACAGTACGGGCTTACCCAGTGCGGCAGGCTCCAATACGTTATGCCCGCCCAGTGGCACCAAGCTTCCGCCTACGTAAGCCACGCTCCCCGCGCCGTACAGCATCGCCAGCTCGCCCAGCGTATCTCCCAGGTAGACCTGGGTGGTGGGCGTGACGGGCTGTTGCTGGCTTCGACGACTCACCTTGAACTCTTCACGCTCACACAGGGCCGCCACCTCGTCAAAGCGCTGAGGATGGCGAGGCACCAGCACCAGCAGTGCGTCTGGAAAGCGTTCAAGCAGTTGGCGATGGGCCGTGAGCAGCAGCGCTTCTTCACCATCGCGTGTTGAGCCCGCGACCCAGACGGGACGCTGACCCCACGCATGAAGTAAGCGCTCACTCTCTTCCAGCGCCCTTTCAGGTAAGGCTTGCTCGAATTTCAGCGATCCCACCACGGAGATCGATTCAGCGGCACAGCCCAGCGCTTGAAAACGCTCGGCGTCTTCTGGTGATTTAGCGGCCAGCCACGTCACATTGGCTAAGGCGCTGTGCATCAGCGGGCGCAAACGCTGGTAGCGGCCAAACGCGCGGGGTGATAGTCGGCCGTTCACTACGACAACGGGCACCGCCTGCCGATGGCAAGCGTGAAGCAGGTTCGGCCACAGCTCGGTTTCAAACAGGATGGCAAGGTCCGGCTGTACGCAAGCCACAAAACGCCTGGCCGCGCCGGGAAAATCCAACGGCAGAAAAAGGTGGGCAAGACGCGTCTGGTCGGCAGTACCCTGCTCTGCTATCAACGCCTGTGCCTGTCTGGCGCCGGTAGCCGTCATGGTGGTCAGCAGCAGGCTGTGGTGAGTAAAGCGCGCCAGTAGCCCTTCGATCAGCGGGCGGGCAGCGCGTACCTCGCCTACCGAGGCACAGTGCAGCCAAAGGCGCGGTTCGGGTGGCAGTGGTTCAAGGCGCAGCCCCAACCGCTGGAGCCGTGAGTAAGTGGGCACTTGCTCACGCCAGATGCGCCAGCCAATCAGCGGCGCTAAGCCATACAGCGCCGCTGAGTAGGCCAGCCGTGGCCAGCGGGCCATTAGCTTTCGCGATCCAGGATCGAGCTGATCATTGCCGTGGTGGACACGCCATCTTCGAAGCCCAGCACCTTGACCTCGCCACCGTTGGCGATCACGGCGCTGCCGCCAGCAATGTCCTCGGGGCGGTAGTCACCGCCTTTGACCAGGATATCCGGCAGTACCTGCTCGATCAGGGCGGCAGGCGTATCGTCACTGAACGGCACCACCCAATCCACCGCGCCAAGCCCGGCCAGCACCTGCATTCGCCGGTTCAACGGGTTGATAGGGCGCTTCGGCCCTTTCAACCGGCCGATGGAGGCATCGTCGTTCACCGCGACGATCAGCCGGTCGCCCAGGCGTTTGGCCTGTTCCAAGTAGGCCACATGGCCAGCGTGGAGAATGTCGAAGCACCCGTTGGTCATCACCACCCGCTCGCCACGCAGCTGCGCAGCGCGAACGGCATCGACCAGCGGCGCTGGTTCGATCACGCCGAACTCGGCCAGTTTGTCACCATGCAGCGCGGTGTAAAGCTCGGCAATCGAGAGCGTGGCGGTACCCGGCTTCGCCACCACTAGGCCCGCCCCCAGGTTCGCCAACATCATCGCTTCCGGCAGCGCATGGTGAGCGGCCAAGGCCAGGCCCATCAGACCAATCACGGTATCGCCTGCGCCGGTCACATCGAAGACCTCTTGAGCACGGGTGGGCAGATGCAGCGGCGCATGGCCTTCACGGATCAGCGTCATCCCTTTTTCGCTGCGGGTAATCAACAGCGCTTCGAGTTCGAGTTCGGCACGCAGCGCTTCGCCACGCTCGGCAAGAATGGCGTCCGTGGCGCAAGGCCCCACCACGGCCTCGAATTCGGTGAGGTTGGGGGTAATCAGGCTAGCCCCTCGGTACTTGGTGAAATCCTGCCCCTTGGGATCGATCAGCACCCGCTTGCCGTGCTGACGCGCCATGTCGATTAAATGCTCCACTTGATTGAGCGTGCCCTTACCGTAATCGGACAGGATCACCACGTCGCATTCGGGCAGTGCCTGTTCCACTTGTGCCAGCAGGGCGCTGGTATCCACGCTGTCGAGACGCTGCTCGAAATCCAGGCGCAGCAGCTGCTGGTTACGGCTCATCACGCGTAGCTTGGTAATCGTGGGTATATCAGGGCTGCATTGGAAGTAAGTGCTTACATTGGCTGCCGCCAAGCGCTTTGAGAGCAGCTCGGCATTGTCATCCTCGCCCACCAGACCCGCCAGCGCGGCGTGCCCGCCCAAGGACGCCACGTTGAGCGCCACGTTGGCGGCGCCGCCGGGCCGGTCATCGGCATCTTCCACGCGTACCACGGGCACCGGCGCTTCCGGGGAGATCCGCGAGGTGCCGCCGTGCCAGTAGCGGTCGAGCATGACATCCCCGACCACCAGTACGCGGGCATGTTCCAGGGCGGTTAGATCAACTTTCATCCGAGAGTCCTGTTGTGGTGTGTGCTGCGCTGTGCGCCAGCAGCGCGTCTAACTTGGCAATGACGTCGTCCGCTTTGATCAAGTCCATCGCATCGGCATGGCGCACCCGCTGCCCCCAGCTCACTTCGTCCACCGATTTATGCAGATAAGTGCGTACCGCATCGGGGTAGGCATCGACGGCAAAATCGCGCCACAGATAGGGCGCAGCCCGTTGAGGGTTAGTGGTGGCATAGAGGCCAAGCGTCGGCGTGCCCATGGCATTACCCATATGGGCTGGGCCGGTATCCGGAGCAATCACTGCGCGGGCGTTATCGATCAGCGCCAGGACACCTTTCAATGAGGTGCCGCCGATGGCGTTGATGACGCTACCCGACTGGCAGAGCGCTTCGATCTGGTCGCCCATTTCGCGCTCCAAGGGGCTGCCGCCCCCCGTGAGTACGCTCTTCAGACCGTGCTGTACCCAGGCGTGTTCAATCACGCTCGCATACCCTTCCACCGACCAGTTGCGAAAATTACGTAGCCGCGCATTACTACAGGGGTTGATCACCAAGTAAGGCGTGTCACCACTGATCCCTCTGGCTTCTTCGTAGGCGATAGCAGGCACCGCAAGATTCCACTCCAAGCGGTCGTCTTCGACGCCCAGCAGACGGGCAAAATCCATGAACGACTCCAGCACATGGGCATTCGCATGGGGAGCCAACTGGTGCTGGGTGAACCAGTGCTGAGCGTCCTTGGCACGGGCCTTGTCATACCCTACCCGGACGTTGGCTTTGAGACCAAGCGAGAGCACGCTGGCGCGAATGGCCTGTTGCATATGCAGCAGTACGTCGAAGCGGGTATCGGCCAGCTCACGCCAGATGGCCCGCATGCCGGTAAGCCCGGTCGCTTTGTCGTACACGACGAACTCGACCCCGGAAAGCCCGGCCAGTAAACTGTGCTCCCCCTTGCCGATAATCCAGGTAATGCGCGCATGCGGCCACTGGCGCTGCAACGCTCGCACCGTTGGCACGAGATTGCACACGTCTCCCAACGCGGAGAGGCGCAAAATGGCAATATGGTTTGGTTGAACAGGCAGAGAGGGCTTCATGCGCTTAGCGGCACTCCGGCAGAAAAATGGGCTGATTCTACACGATGCAGACAGTTTAAGTGACGCCTGCGCAACACACCAACTCTCCTCCCCGGTTCACCCCCTAAGCGCGGCGCTGTTCGAGGCAGCGTACTGGCGAACGCGGGGTCTGGTGGTCGGCGAAGCGCCGGGCCGAGGTAGCAGCCTGTTCCTGAAGGCGCGCGACGACGAGCAGTGGGTGCTGCGCCCTTACCAGCGCGGCGGGCTCATCGCCAAGCTCAGCCAGCAGCGCTATGTGTGGCTGGGGGCCGAGCGAACCCGGGCGTTTCGTGAAATGCGTTTGACCGCCGCACTGTATGAGCAAGGCCTGCCCGTCCCGCGTCCGGTGGCCTGCTGTGTCACCCGGTTTGGGCTGACTTATGAGGCGGCACTGCTGACCGTGCGCATCCCCGGCGCTCGGGCACTCGCCTCACTCCTCACCAATGAAGAGGCTGACGAGGCGCTATTAAAGCGCGTTGGCGCAATGATCAAGCGATTTCATCAAGCGGGCTTGGACCATGTCGACCTCAACGCCCGCAATATTCTGATGGATGAGGCTGGCAAGCCCTGGCTGATCGATCTCGACCGCTGCCGACTGCGCCCGCCTGGCAAGTGGCAGGCACGTAACCTACAGCGGCTGGAGCGCTCGGTGGCGAAGTTTGCCCCTGGCCAAGAGAAGCGTCTGATGGCGCCGCTTTACTCAGGCTATGCCGACGCCGAGTAGATCTCGATCAAGCGCTTTACGTGCTGCTTGTTGCTGAAGCGCTCTTCGACTCGTCGCCGAGCGGCCAGTCCCATGGCCTTGCGTGTGTCGGCATCGCGAATCAACGTGGTCATGGCATCGCGCCAGGCGGGCACGTCAAACGGGCCTACCAACACCCCGGAATCAGCATCTACTAGCTCCGGCAACGACCCGGTATTCGAGCCTATGATCGGCATACCGCAGGCCATGGACTCGATGATCGTCAGACCGAACGCTTCGTTTTCCGAAGGAATACACACCACGTCCAGCACGGGTAGAATCTCCGTTAGGTCACTGCGATGCCCTAGAAAGGCGATCTTATCCGCCAGCGGCGTGCCCGCGATGGTGCGCTGCAACTCGGCATAAAATGTCTCCACACCCCCCGAGGCATAGTCCGTGCCTCCGATCGAGAGCGCATAAAAGTGGAGCGAGGGGTCTAATTCCTGCAGCGCCTGCACCCATATGTCCTGGCCTTTACCCGGCGTCACCCGGCCCGGTAGCCCGATAAGCACCGCATCCATCGGTACACCTAGTGCTTCGCGCTTAGCCGTGATGGCTGCGGGGTCACGATTGGGCTGGTACTTATCGATATCGACGCCGTGGGGCAAACACACCACCCGCTCCTGGGGAAGCGGCAAATTACGGATATTGCGCTGGTATGTTGCCTGGCTGATAGACAGCACGCGGTCCACGCAGCCATAAGCCATGCGATGATAGGGGCTTTTTTTCGGCCGCTGCCCGCCCACGTGGTCCGTGTAGATGATCCTTAGTGTCGGCAGCAGTGCTTTCAACAAGGTGGTGAGGCGCAGATCACTCGATTTATGGCAGTGAATGACGGAAATGCCCTCCTTGATGAACCAGCGGCGGATCGAGAATAGCTGGGACAGCGCCTGGCCGTTGCTCGAAAAGGCTTTATAGGGCACTTCGTTACGCTGCATATAGCTCTCTACCTTGGTATCTTTCAGGCAGATGCCCCTGACCTCCCAGCCTTCCGACACTAGGTCTTCAATCACCCGGTCGACGTACAGCTCCATTCCGCCTTTGCCATCAGAAAGACACAGTTGCAGTACCTTCTTCGCCATCGCTTGCCCTACCTAGCCGCGCACCGTTAAACAATCCTTACAATCTCTTGTAGTATACAGGCTGCTTTTAACGGGGCCTAAATCATGGCGCAGAAACTGCTTGTCGTCCGTAACGACAAAATCGGCGATTTTATGCTGGCGTGGCCAGCGCTAGCGTGCTTGAAACAGGCCTCGCCTATGCCCCACGTGACCGTGCTGGTGCCTGCCTATACAGCCCCCTTAGCCAAGGCGTGCCCATGGGTCGATGACGTCATCATCGACCCCGGTAGCCAGGCTGATAAAGCGACGCAGCAGGCGCTATTGTTTCACGTGAAACAATCGAAATTCGATGCACTGCTAACGCTGTTTTCGACACCGCGTATCGGTTGGCTAGGCATGAAAGCAGGCATTCCGCTGCGCGTTGCCCCTGCAACCAAGTGGGCACAGGTGTTTTATAACGTGCGAATACGCCAACGCCGCTCCCATTCCGCCAAACCCGAGTACCAGTACAACGTCGACTTGGCCTGTGAACTGTTGGCTCGACTGTCGTTAACGCTGACCACCCTGCCTTCGCCCCCGTTCTGGCCGATGGATGGCGCGCAGCGTCTTGTCCAACGCCAAACGTTGGCCAACGACACCTCAGAACGCGTGGTGGTGGTTCATCCTGGCAGCGGCGGCTCGGCGGTCAATCTATCGGTTGCGCAGTACGCCGAGCTGATCGCTCACGTTCACCGACAGTGCCAGCCTCTGCCACTACGCTGGCTCATCAGCGCTGGCCCCAGTGAACAGCCACAGGCACAAGACTTGAGGAAACAACTAGCCGAAAAAGGCGTCGAAGCAGACCACTTTCCAGCAACTCCCAGCGTGGATGCCTTTGCACTGCAGCTTGGCGGAGCGGATATGCTGATTGCCGGCTCGACCGGGCCGCTGCATATTGCAGGCTGTCTCGATATCGCCACGGCGGGTTTTTATCCCGCCAAACGCTCCGCTACGCCGCTGCGCTGGCAAACCTGCAACCGAGCGGAAAAGCGTCTGGCGTTTAGCCCCCCTGCTGATGCCGACCAACAGGATATGACCACGATCGACCTCGGCAACGCCGCCGAACGGATTTCAGCGCTGCTTGTCGGCAGTGCGGGTACGCACCCAGAGATCGGCGTACTTGGCGAAAGTGGAATGTGCGGAGAGCAGCGCCAGCAATAGCCCCTGCTTGCCATCTTTAAAGCCTGCTTTCAGCACGTACATCTTGAGGAAGCAAGCCAACCCGTGACCCATGCCCTGCCCTAGCGTGGCCGTTTTCCCCTGGGCGGCGCGCTGCTCTGCCCAAGCCTGGGCATAGTGGGCGGATTTCTCCAGATAGTGGCGCAGGTCGCGATAGGTGTAGTGCAGCAGGTCACCGGATAGCGGCTTTTCGGCCAAGCCTTCGTTGAGTACTAGCTTTTCATGCACCAGCGCGGCGTTATAGCCCGCCTGACCTCTTGGGTAGAGACGCAGCACGCGGTCTGGGTACCAGCCCGAGTGGCGGATGAAGCGACCGAAGCACCACGATAGGCGGCTCACGCTATAGGCAGCGGGAGGCTGCTGAATGGCCGCCTCAATGCTGTCACGCAATTCAGGCGTCACGCGCTCGTCGGCATCGACCATCAAAATCCACTCACCGTTTGCCAGGGCTTCTGCCCGCTGGCGCTGAATGCCAAACCCCTGCCAGTCGGCGTTGACGTTCACATTCTGGGTGAACTCTCGCGCAATCTCGCACGTGGCATCCTGGCTGCCCGCATCCAGCACGACGATTTCATCAGCCCACGTCAGCGTTTCCAGACACTCACGTAAGTGGTGCGCTTCGTTTTTGACAATCAACACAGCGGAAATAGACACGTCTCACCTTTACCCACTCAGTTTGAGGCATACACGGCTCGTCCGTGATCCTGCCCATTTTAGTGACATGCTAACACGGCCACGGGGCGCGACTTTTGATAAGCTGACGCTTCATTTAGCACGTTCTGAAAAGGGATACAGGATGTTCGCTTCACGGTCACTCAAACTCACCCCTTGGCTACCGCTCGTCGTCATGGGTCTTAGCCTTGGCTATGCCGTCACCGTACTCACGCGTCTGCCCTGGTGGACGCTCTTTTTGATAGCAGCGGCATGGATTGGGGTGGGGCTCAAGCTGCGCTGGGGCGCGCCGATCAACGCACGCTACCGTCCAATGTGGCCATGGTCGCTGCTGCCACTTAGCCTATTCAGCGTCTATGTTTATTTGGCCGACAGCTTCGGAAACGTCGACCTCGGGGCGGTGTTTTTTCATTTACAGGCGGGCATGGCGGAGCATGGCGGGGCAGGTAAAATGCTGCTGGCACTGACCTACACGCTCACCGTGTTGGCGGTGCTGGTATCGGTGACGTGGTTGTCGCGCCACGATCAGCGCTGGCGTTTGACCGAGCGCTTCTTTGCCATCGCACTATTGGCGGCCAACCCACTGCTCTACGGCATTGGTCAACGCAGCGCCGCGATAGTGACGGACGATGGCGCTTGGCTAGATCGGCGCTATGTTGCGCCACCCACCGGCGACCAACCCAATGCACCCAACCTACTGCTGATGTACCTGGAGAGCATGGAGCGCACCTATAGCAACGAGCTATTTGGCGACGCCTACGCAGATTTGGCGGCACTGGGCGAGCGCGGGTTGGTGTTCGAGGGCATTCAGCAGATGGAGAATACGGGCTGGACCATGGCTGGGATGATCGCCAGCCAGTGCGGCGTCCCCCTCATGCCCGCCGGCCTGCTGCACGATAGTCAGTTCGAACCGCTCAGCCAAGTCGTACCCGGCGTTGAGTGCCTGGGAGACGTGCTGGCCGGTCAGGGCTACCGGCTCAGTTTTTTGGGAGGCGCCAGCACGCAGTTTGCTGGTAAAGGGCTTTTCTATCGTGGTCACCAGTTCGATACCGTCAAAGGTAAAGAAGAACTGCTACCGGATCTCGAGGATCCTGAGTATGTGAACAGTTGGGGTCTTTATGACGATACACTATACGATGTGACCGTCGACGAAATACGTCGACTGAGCGAGGAGGACGACGGTCCTTGGGCCGTGGTGAACCTGAGCATTGCGGGCCATGCGCCCAGCGGTTTTCCCTCGCAAACCTGTCTGGACCGCCAGGGCGAATTCGATGGTCAGGATATTCTCTACTCGGTAGAGTGCTCTGCGCGCCAAGCCCGAGACCTCGTTGAACGGTTAGAGCAAGAAGGACTGCTGGAAAACACGCTAGTGGTGGTACTCAGTGATCATCTCACCATGCGCGTGTCGGTGTGGGATCAGCTCACCACCTTGGATCGCGACAATACGCTCATCATGCTGGGCGAGGATATCCGTCCGCAGCGAGTAAGGCGAGGCGCCACCATGCTAGACGTTTTCCCCACGATCCTCGACGCTATGGGCCTCACATTGAACGATCACCGCGCGGGCCTTGGCGCTTCACTACTTGGCAGCCAACCCACGCTGGTCGAGATTCATGGGCTGGAGGCGCTGAATCAACGTCTACGGGAGGAGACCGCGCTACAGCATCGCCTTTGGGACGGGCTAACCCCTCAGCGGCGTGCGCCTGAAGAGAGCGCCACCGATCAGATCATCGAAACACCCGCCGATCAAGCTGACGAAATGGAGATCATGCGCTAGGTGCGCATGGCCTGATACACCCGTTCTACGCCTAGCTCGTTCAAGCAGTTCGTATGGCCTAACGGGCAGGTACGCTGAAAGCACGGCGAACAGGAGAGCCCGAGGTAGTGGATGTGCGCGTTATCCGTTAGCGGTGGCGTATAGGCGGGCGATGACGAGCCATATAGCGCTTGGATGCGTACCCCTACCGCCGCCGCGACGTGCATGAGCCCTGAATCGTTGGTAACGACCTGGCGACAGTCGGCCAAAAGGTCCACGGCATCGGCCAGCTGTGTTTTTCCGCATAAATTATGCGCATGCGGCAAGCCATTCACGATGCTCTGCCCTGCCGCGTGATCTTTCGCTCCGCCTAGCACGCGAATCTCGAAACCGTCGTCGATCAGTCTCGCAGCCAATTGATGAAAATACGCCAACGGCCACTGCTTGGCAGGACCATACTCCGCGCCGGGCATCATGCCGATGGCGGGACGAGAGGACAGCGTATGGCTCAGGCGCAAATTCACCAAGTTATCACGGTCAATGGTGAGCCGTGGCTTGGGAATCGAGAACTGCCCGCTTTGTGCCTCTTCCAATGGCAGCCCCAGCGAGACGAACCGTTTGACGGTTTGATCCAGCACCTGCTTGTCGAGCTTGCGACGCTCTTTTAGCAAGCCGTAGCGGTGCTCTCCCAAAAAACCCACGCGCTCAGGAATGCGGGCCATGAAGGGCACCAAGGCCGCCTTCCAAGAGCGCGGCAGAACGATGGCGCGATCGAAGCGACCGCGTAGCCGTGCCGCCAGCTCGCGACGGCTGGCAAGGCCAAACTCTCCGTGGCCTACCGCCAGCGGTAGCACTTCGTCCACTTGAGGCATGCGCTCTAAGATCGGCTGGGACCATCCCGGAGCGACCACACCTAGCGTGGCGCCTGGATAGCGCGCCTTCAACGTCATGAACAGACTCTGCGCCATGACCATATCGCCGACCCAGGAAGGACCGACGACCAGCAGCCGCTTGGCCGAGTTAGCCATTCAACCACTCCAAGTACGCCTTGACGCCCTGGGCGACGGTTTTGAATTCCACGTCACAACCTGCCGCACGCAGTTGGCTAATATCGGCACGCGTGTAGCTTTGGTAGCGCCCTTTCAACTCTTGGGGGAAGGGAATGTAATCGATCTCGCCCTGACCGTAAAAATCGATGACCGCTTCGCCAATCGCCTTGAACGGCTCGGCACGCCCGGTGCCCAAATTGAAGATGCCTGATGCGTGAGGGTTATCCAAAAACCAGAGATTCACATCGACCACATCGCCCACGTAGACGAAGTCGCGGCTCTGCATGCCCGCCTCATAGCCACCGTAAGCACCGAACAGCTTCAGCGTTTCGCCGTTACGGATCTGCAGATGGTTGTGATAGGCAACGCTGGCCATCTTGCCTTTGTGCTGCTCTCGCGGCCCGTAAACGTTGAAGTAGCGGAAACCTACCACTTGAGTCGTCAGCTCGTTCCAGCGCGAGCGCACGTGCTGATCGAACAGTAGCTTGGAGTAGCCGTAGACGTTGAGCGGCTTCTCATGCTCCGGCGCTTCCTTGAACACCTCGCTGCCACCGTAGGTCGCCGCCGACGATGCGTACAGAAAAGGGATGCCCAGTTTTTCACAGTAGTTGAGCAGCACTTTGGAGTACTCGAAGTTATTCTCCATCATATAGTGCCCGTCCCACTCGGTGGTGTCCGAACAGGCCCCTTCATGGAAAATCGCATCGATGGGGGGCAAGTCCACCGTTTCACCACGTAGCGCGGCTTTCACGCGGGCGATGAAATCGTCTTTATCCAAGTAGTCAGCCAGCGTGCAGTCCGCCAAATTGACGAATTTGGTGCCATCGCGCAGGTCGTCGACCACCATCACATCGTCACGGCCGCGAGCATTTAGCGCTTTGACAATATTGGCGCCGATGAACCCGGCCCCGCCTGTTACCACGATCATCTCGTTCTCCTTACCAAAAGCGGCTCTTTGGCTAACGTGCCTATAACCCATGTGCCTGTGATTGTATACTTGACGGCTTATGAATTCATGGCCAACGGTGCTTTCCGCGATGAGTGTTTCGACAAACCAATCGACACCCGATGTGTCGACCTTTCAAGGCTTGATCCTTGCTCTGCAACAGTATTGGGCAGAACAGGGCTGCGTCATCCTTCAGCCCCTCGATATGGAAGTCGGCGCGGGCACCTTCCACCCCGCCACGTTCCTGCGGGCGATTGGTCCAGAAACCTGGAATGCTGCCTACGTTCAGCCTTCCCGCCGCCCAACCGACGGCCGCTATGGCGAGAACCCCAATCGCCTGCAGCACTACTACCAGTTTCAGGTGGTAATGAAGCCTTCGCCCAGCAACTTGCAGGATCTGTATCTGGGTTCGCTGAAGCGTTTAGGACTTGATCCGCTGATTCACGACGTGCGCTTCGTAGAAGATAACTGGGAATCCCCGACGCTCGGCGCTTGGGGATTGGGCTGGGAAGTATGGCTCAACGGCATGGAAGTAACCCAGTTCACCTACTTCCAGCAGGCGGGCGGTATCGAGTGCTACCCCGTCACCGGCGAGTTGACCTACGGACTCGAGCGTATCGCCATGTACCTGCAAAACGTGGAGAGCGTTTACGACCTGGTATGGGCCATCGCGCCGGACGGCAGCAAAGTCAGCTACGGCGATGTCTACCTGCAAAACGAGCGCGAGCAGTCGGCGTATAACTTCGAGCACGCCGACGTCGAGCAGCTCTTTGCTGCCTTCGACCATCAGGAAAAAGAGTGCAGCAAGCTGCTGGCCGCGAGCCTCCCGCTGCCCGCCTACGAGCAGGTGCTCAAAGCGTCGCATACCTTCAACCTGCTGGATGCGCGCCACGCCATTTCCGTGACCGAGCGTCAGCGCTTCATTTTGCGCGTGCGCACCATGGCGCGTGATGTTGCCACTGCCTACTTCGAGTCTCGTAAAGCAGCAGGATTCCCCATGGCATCGGAGGAATTGCGCCGTGAACTGTTACAAGATGAGCTCGCCGAGCAGGGAGACGCATAATGGCCGTTGATACGCTTTTATTAGAACTGGGCGCAGAAGAGCTTCCGCCGACCGCGCTAGACACGCTCTCAGACGCCTTTGCCTCGGGCATCGAAAAAGGCTTACAGGACGCCGAGATTCCCTTCGAGGTGGTGACCGCCTACGCCACCCCGCGGCGCCTAGCCGTGAAGGTTACCGGACTCGCCGACAAACAGCCGGATCGCGAAGTAGAGCGTCGCGGACCCGCGCTGGCCGCCGCTTTCAAAGACGGCGTCCCCACCAAGGCGGCGGAAGGCTTTGCTCGCTCCTGCGGTGTCAGCGTGGAGGATCTGATCCATCTGGAAACCGATAAAGGCACCTGGCTTGGCTACCGCGAGCAGCAGCAAGGTGACAGCGTTCAAGCGCTGCTACCGGAGATGGTGCACAAGACGCTACACTCGCTGCCAGTGCCCAAGAATATGCGCTGGGGCGCGTCCCGCGTCGAGTTCTCGCGCCCCGTGCACTGGCTCGTGGCCCTGTATGGCAAAGACGTCATTGCAGCAGAAGCGCTGGGGCTGGAAGCCAGCCGTACCACCTACGGCCACCGTTTCCACGCGCCGGATGCCATCCAGCTCGAGCACGCCGATGACTATCTAGCGGCACTCGAGAATGCCTACGTTCTGGCCGACCGCCAACAGCGCCGCGAGCGTATTCGTGAGCAGGTGCTCGCCGAGGCCGAGGTTCAGGAAGCCAGCGCCGTCATCGATGAAGACCTGCTGGTCGAGGTGAGCGGTTTGGTGGAGTGGCCCGTGGCGCTCACCGGCAGCTTCGACGAGCGCTTCCTGGAAGTACCTGCCGAGTGCCTGATTTCCTCGATGAAGGCCAATCAAAAATACTTCCACCTGCTGGATGATCAGGGCAAGTTGAAGCCGCTGTTCATCACCATCTCGAACATCGAGAGCCAGGATCCCGACCAGGTGATCTCCGGTAATGAAAAGGTCATTCGTCCGCGCTTGGCGGATGCCGCCTTCTTCTACGACACTGACCGGAAGCAAACGCTGGGCTCACGCATACCGCAACTGGAAAGCGTAGTCTTCCAGCAGCAGTTGGGCACGTTGGCGGACAAGGCCCGCCGCAGCACGGCCATCGCCACTTTCATCGCTGAGCGCATCCAGGGTGACGTGGCTCATGCGCAACGCGCCGTGGCCCTGGCCAAATGTGATCTCGTTACCGAAATGGTGCTCGAATTCCCCGAGCTGCAGGGCATTATGGGCCGCTACTACGCCGAGCAGGATGGCGAACTGGCGGAGGTTGCCCAGGCGCTGGAGGAGCAGTATCTACCTCGCTTTGCCAGCGACGCGATTCCGCAAAGTTTGACCGGCCAAGCGCTGGCTCTGGCCGACCGCCTGGATACGCTGGTAGGCATTTTCGGTATTGGTCAACGCCCCACCGGCGCCAAGGACCCCTTCGCCCTGCGCCGCGCGTCCATTGGCGTATTGAACATCCTGGTCAAAGGCGAGTTGAACCTCGACCTACGCGAGCTGCTGCAGATCACTGCTGACCAGCACCAGAATCTCCCGAAAGCCGAGGGCCTCGTAGAAGACGTGTTGACCTACATGCTCGACCGCTTCCGCGCCTGGGGCCAGGAGGAGGGTATCTCTGCTGAGATGTATCTCGCCGTTCGTGCTCGCCCGGTGACCAAACCGCTGGATTTTGCGCGCCGCTTACGTGCCGTGAAAGCCTTCGCCCAGCGTGAAGAAGCCGCGGCATTGGCCGCTGCCAACAAGCGTGTTTCCAATATCTTGAGCAAGCAGGAGCACGACGGCAGCACCCAGGTCGACGCCTCGCTACTTCAAGAAGCGGCGGAAAAATCGCTTTTCGAAGCGGTCACGGCCAGCCAACAGCAGGTGTCGCCGCTGTTTGCCGCAGGCAATTACCAGCAGGCGCTAGACGCGCTGGCCACCCTCCGCGAGCCTGTCGATGCTTTCTTCGATCAGGTCATGGTCATGGCGGACGACGATGCCATTCGCCGTAACCGCCTTGCCCTGCTGGCCAGCCTGCAAGCGCTGTTCCTGGAAGTAGCCGATATCTCTCAGCTACCCCAGTAAGACGGTGAAGGATTGAGCGCATCGACTGCTCTAGAGGCACAACCGACAGCCCGGCTTTTGACAAGCCGGGCTTTCTATTGAGTAATGGAGTGTTTCACGTGAAACACTCGTTCATTGCCTCGTCAGCGCTTACGCTAAGCAGAGACGTTTTCTTGAAGGGAGCCTTATGATCACCGCTCAGCAACTCGTGATACTGGACCGCGATGGCGTGATTAATCACGACTCGGATGCCTATATCAAATCCTTGGACGAGTGGATCCCCTACCCGTCTGCCATTCGCGCGATTGCGCGGTTAACCCAGGCAGGCTTTACCGTGGCAGTGGCCACCAATCAATCCGGCATCGCTCGTGGTTACTACGATGACGCCACGCTCAGTGCCATGCACGAGCGTTTGCATACTCTGGTGCAGGCGGAAGGTGGTCATATAGCGCATATCGCTTACTGCCCTCATGGGCCAGATGATCAGTGCGGCTGCCGTAAACCACTGCCCGGGCTGTTGACCGACATACGTGACAAGCTGACGCTTCCCAGCCTGACAGGCAGTTGGATGGTGGGTGACAGCCTTCGCGACCTGCAAGCGGGTGAAGTGATGGGCTGCCGTAGCGTTCTCGTGAAGACAGGTAAAGGCGAAAAGACCCTCGCAAATGGGAACGGGCTGGAGCACGCCTTGGTCTACGCTGACTTGGCTGCATTTGTTGACGACTTATTAGCAGAGGCCTTGGATTAATCTTTCGATACGGTTTTCACGCTGGCCTTGATACTACCCATAAAAAAACCGCAGGCACTTTGCCTGCGGTTTTTGCTTTTCAATGTTTCACGTGAAACACAGTGAAGAAGCCACTTAGATGTCGAGGTTAGCAACGAGCGCGTTGGTCTCGATAAAGTCGCGACGCGGCTCCACTTCGTCACCCATAAGGGTGTTGAACATCATATCTGCTGCTACCGCATCTTCGATGGTAACCCGCAACATACGACGGCTATCCGGGTCCATGGTGGTTTCCCATAGCTGGTCCGGGTTCATCTCACCTAGCCCTTTATAGCGCTGCACAGAGAGACCACGCTGGCCTTCCTGCATCAGCCACGTCAGCACTTCAGAGAAGTGTCCAACGGGCTTCTGGCGCTCACCACGGGCGATGTAGGCGCCTTCGTCCAGCAAGCCGTTGAGGGTGTCCCCTAACCCTGCCATGGCGCGGTAATCGGCGCTTTCGAAGAAGTCCAGGCCCCACACGTATTCCGTGGTGACGCCGTGGGCAATCAGCGATACCGCCGGTAGATGCAGGCCACGCTCGGTGTCTTCTTGCAGGTAGAACTGATAGCGCGGGCCGCCCTCATAAGCCACCCTGTCGTCCATGGCTTTTTGCAGCTCGGCGATCCAGTTCTCCATGGTGACGCGATCTTTCAAGCTGGTCTCACCCTGCAACGCTGTCGCATTGACGGCTTGCTTGAGCACTTCGATGGGGTACACCCGTGCCAAGCGATCGATACGTTTCATCACGTTGCGGTACTGATTGACCAGTGCTTCCAACTGCGACCCGGTAATGCCAGGCGCGTCTGCATTGACGTGCAGCCCTGCTCCATCCAGTGCGGTGGTGGTCAGGTAATCGATCATCGCCTGCTCATCTTTCAGATAGAGCTCTTGCTTACCGCGCTTGATTTTGTAAAGCGGCGGCTGCGCGATAAAAATGTGGCCACGTTCGATAAGCTCGGGCATCTGACGGAAGAAGAACGTCAGCAGCAGCGTGCGAATGTGGGAACCATCGACATCGGCGTCGGTCATGATGATGACCGAGTGGTAGCGCAGCTTGTCAGGGTTGAACTCTTCGCGCCCAATGCCGCACCCCAGCGCCGTAATCAGCGTCCCTACTTCAGCGGACGAGAGCATCTTATCGAACCGCGCTTTTTCGACGTTCAGGATTTTACCTTTCAACGGCAGAATGGCCTGGGTACGACGATCACGCCCCTGTTTGGCACTCCCCCCCGCCGAGTCACCCTCCACCAGGTAAAGCTCCGACTGGCTCGGGTCTTTCTCCTGGCAATCGGCTAGTTTGCCCGGCAAACCCGCGATATCCAGAGCGCCTTTGCGGCGGGTCATGTCTCTAGCTTTTCGCGCCGCCTCGCGGGCACGTGCCGCGTCCAGCATCTTGTTGACGATGGCTTTGGCTTCGTTAGGTTTTTCGATCAGGTAGTCGGCAAACAAGCGACCCATCTCCTGCTCCACCGCCGTCTTCACCTCGGACGAGACGAGCTTGTCCTTGGTTTGCGATGAGAACTTCGGATCGGGCACTTTGACGGAGATGATCGCCGTCAGGCCTTCACGGGCGTCGTCGCCCGACGTGTTCACTTTGGCTTTTTTCAGCAGGCCTTCCGCTTCGATATAGTGGTTTAGCGTACGCGTTAGCGCAGCGCGGAACCCTGCCAAGTGGGTACCGCCATCCCGCTGAGGAATGTTGTTGGTGTAACAGAAGATGTTCTCTGTGAAGGCATCGCTCCACTGCATGGCCACTTCGACTTCCACGCCATCATCACGCCCAGCGTTGAAGTGGAATACCGGGTTCAGAACGGTTTTGTTTTTGTTCAAGTGGTCAACGAAGGCTTTCAGACCACCTTCGTAATGGAACAGCTCCTCTTTGCCGCTACGCTCATCCATCAGGCGAATGGCTACACCCGAGTTGAGGAAGGAGAGCTCACGCAGGCGTTTCGCCAGAATATCGTAGTGGAATTCGATGTTGGCAAACGTCGCCGGAGACGGGCGAAAATGCACGCGGGTACCGCTTTTTTCCGTTTTGCCTACGACGCCTAGCGGCGCTTGCGGCACGCCATGGTGATAAATTTGCTCAAACACCTCCCCTTGGCGCCAAATCGTCAGGCGCAGCTCTTCGGAGAGTGCGTTCACCACCGATACACCCACACCGTGCAAGCCGCCCGATACTTTATAAGAGTTATCGTCGAACTTGCCACCCGCGTGGAGCACCGTCATGATGACTTCCGCCGCAGAGACACCCTCGCCCTCGTGTAGCTCGGTCGGAATCCCTCGACCATTATCGCTTACGGTTACCGATTCATCCGGGTGGATCACCACACGAATTTCGCTACAGTGGCCGGCCAGGGCTTCATCGATGGAGTTATCCACCAGCTCGAAAACCATGTGGTGCAGCCCGGTGCCGTCGTCGGTGTCACCGATATACATGCCTGGACGCTTACGTACTGCGTCTAGCCCTTTGAGCACCTTGATGCTTGATGAATCGTAAGCCTGCTCGCTCATTGACCACTCCGTCGTGAAGTCTGTCTCGTTCCGTGTCGTCTACCCATCTGGCTGACATTGGCTAAGCCCTTGCGTGGAGTGTTTCACGTGAAACAACTCCACGGCTGTAGAAGGCTGCCAGACGTCGCTCAGCGCGGTGGGTTCGACGCTGGTAATAAATGCTTGGCACTGCATCTCTTCGAGTAACGTACAGAACTGGCGGCGGTGATGCTCATCTAGCTCTGCCGGTAAATCGTCAATCAAATAAATACAGTGCCGCTGTGCGGTACTTTCCAGAAGCCTACCTTGAGCAAGCTTCAATGCACTCACCACGAGCTTCTGCTGGCCTCTGGAAAGCACCTCAATGGCAGGCTGTTTATTCAGCCGGATGCGCAAATCCGCACGCTGAGGGCCTTGCTGGGTAAAGCCCATCTGCTGGTCCGTGTTACGGCTATCGTGCAGCACTTCTGCCAACGAGCGCTGTCTATCCCAACCACGCGCATAGCGCAACGTTAATCCCGGTAGCGGCAATAGTGTCTTCAGGGTCTCGTTGAACACGGGAAGAAATTCGTTAAACCATGCTTGGCGGAGCGCATCCATTTGTTCGCCCCAGAGTGCTAACTCTTGCTCCCAAACCGCTATTTCATTGGGCACTATTCTACCACGCCTGAGAAGCGCATTCCGATGTTTCACCGCACGCCGGGTCCGACGCCAAGCATCCAGAAAGTGGTGTTTCACGTGAAACACTCCCCAATCCAAAAACTCGCGACGGCCGGCGGGTGAACCTTCCAGCAAACGAAACGCATCCGGGTTGATGAGCTGTAGCGGCATGGCTTCGACGAGCTCGGCTAACCTTACGCCTTTCTCTCCCCTCAGACGTAGCTCCAGCTCACGCTGAGCACGCATACGCCTGACACCAAGCGTCACCTCAGGATCCCCCGCTAAACGTCCATATAGCGTCATATAAGGGGCGTCCATTTGAATAGCATTCTTGAGCTGACGCGTGCGAAAAGAGCGTCCCATGCCGAGGATGTGAATCCCCTCTAGCAAGCTAGTCTTTCCGCTACCGTTCACGCCATGGATCACGTTGATACGCGATGAGGGATGAAGCGTGACTGGCGCTAAATTGCGCAGTCCCTGAAAAGTGAGTTGTGTCACGCTCATCCGTCAATGCACCTTGTAAGACCGTTCCAATCGCCAGACGTGCCCTATGCGAAAACGGCGCTTCTGCAACCAGAAGCGCCGTTCTTCATCCTATTCCTTGCGTTATAAGCGCATCGGCATCACGACGTAAAGCGCATCGCCGCCGCCCGGCTCTTCCAGCAGTGCGCTGCTATTGGGGTCGGCTAACGTCATCTGTACGCGGTCTTCATCCAATACGGAAAGCACGTCTACCAGATAACCCACGTTGAAACCGACCTCCATGGCGCTGCCATTGTATTCGACGGCGACATTCTCCTCGGCCTCTTCCTGTTCAGGGTTGTTCGCCATGACCTTGAGGTTGCCCTCCTCCAAATAGAGGCGCACCCCGCGATACTTTTCGTTGGAGAGAATGGCGGTACGTGACAGCACTTGACGAAGCTCGGCACGCTCGGCGATGAGCACTTTATCGCCGTTACGCGGCACCACGCGTTCGTAGTCCGGAAACTTGCCGTCGATCAGCTTCGACGTAAACGTGAAGTCACCCGTGTGGGCACGCACATGGGTCGAACCAAGCGTCAGGCTAACCGGCTCGTCGCTGTCATCCAGAAGACGGGACAGCTCCAAGATACCTTTGCGAGGCACGATGAGTTTTTGGGCTTGGCTCACCGCGATCTCGATAGGACGCGAGCACATCGCCAATCGGTGTCCGTCAGTAGCGACCGTGCGTAGCAGGTTGCTCTGAATCTCTAACAGCATACCGTTGAGGTAATAGCGTACGTCCTGCTGAGCCATGGCGAAGGAAGTGGATTCGATCAGATGCTTGAGCGTGCCACGGGGAACGCTAAGCTCCTGACTTCCATCGGCATCTTCGATATTAGGAAACTCTGCCACAGGAAGTGTAGAAAGTGTAAAGCGCGAACGACCACTACGTAATACGGCGCGTCCCTCTTCGACGGCTAATTGAATGTCGGACTGATCGGGCAGCGACTTACAAATATCCATCAGCTTTCTAGCCGGTACGGTTGCCGCCCCTGCTTGGTCCACTTGGCTGGCCACCGTGCGGCCTACCAGCTCGACTTCCAAGTCGGTGCCGGTCAGCGCGACCTGGTCACCTTCCACTTGAATCAAGACGTTAGAGAGCACAGGCAGCGTTTGGCGCCGTTCCACTACGCCCGCCACCAGAGTCAGCGGGCGAAGCAGCGCCTCTCGGGAAATGGTAAATTTCATCGAAACTCCGGTTTTCTATCCTGAAAGGCCTGCCGCTTGGCAGGCGTAAACGAAAAAAGGTTAACTTGTTAGCAGGCGAAGAAGATTTTTGTAATCCTCGCGAATATCCGCATTCTCTTCTTGCAGCGCTTTTACTTTTCGGCAGGCATGCAGCACGGTGGTGTGATCACGGCCACCAAACGCATCGCCAATTTCCGGCAAGCTATGATTGGTGAGCTCTTTTGCCAGTGCCATCGCCACCTGCCGGGGGCGCGCCACCGAGCGCGAGCGTCGCTTGGAGAGCAGATCCGCCACTTTGATTTTGTAATATTCAGCCACCGTGCGCTGAATATTATCCACCCCGACCTGCTTGTCCTGCAGCGCCAAAAGATCTTTCAACGATTCACGGATGAACTCTTGGGTGATGGTCTTGCCCATGAAATGTGAATCAGCAATGACTTTCTTCAGCGCACCTTCCAATTCACGCACATTAGAACGAATCTTTTGGGCGATAAAGAAAGCCGCATCGTGGGGCAGGTCCACCTTGGCCTGATCGGCTTTCTTCATCAGAATCGCCACGCGCGTCTCGAGCTCTGGCGGTTCGATGGCGACGGTGAGACCCCAGCCAAAGCGCGACTTCAGCCGCTCTTCGACACCACTGATCTCTTTTGGATAGCGATCAGAGGTCAAGATCATCTGCTGACCGCCCTCTAGCAAGGCATTGAACGTATGGAAGAACTCTTCTTGGGAGCGCTCTTTACCGGCAAAGAACTGAATGTCATCGATCAGGAGGGCATCGACACTGCGGTAGAAACGTTTGAAATCGTTGATCGCATTGAGCTGCAGCGCCTTCACCATGTCAGCCACGAAGCGCTCAGAGTGAAGATAAACCACGCGGGCATTTTCCCGACGACCTGCCAACGCATTGCCTACGGCATGCATCAAGTGGGTTTTACCCAAGCCCACGCCACCGTATAAGAACAGTGGATTATAGGCACCGCCAGGATTTTCAGACACTTGGCGAGACGCCGCACGTGCCAACTGGTTAGATTTACCTTCCACAAAGGTATCGAACGTGAAATTGGGGTTTAGGCCGCTATTGTGTTTCAAGCTGCCTTCTACCTGCACCTGACGCTCGTTGCCACGACGAGGAGAGGCACTCTCTTCACGCAGCTGATCGATTTCACGCTCGTCGGCAATATCACCCCGGGGCGGGGTATGTACGGCGGGCGACGTCGGCTGAGCCGGGGCGGCTGACACCGGATTACCCAGATCGCGAGGCTGGGGAGCTGGAGCAGCGGCCCGGCGGCTACCTACCGTCAAACTGACCTTAGGGGGCTTGGAGGGTGCAAGCTCGCGCATTAATTCACTAATACGCTTGGCGTACTTATCACTCACCCAGTCGCGCACAAAGCGATTCGGCGCCAACAAGCGCAGCTCATTGGTGTCTCCTTCTTCTGCCTGCAGCGGACGTATCCAGGTATTGAACTGCTGTGAATTCAGTTCGTCCTGCAGGTAGTCCAGGCACTGTTGCCAAAGCGCGAGTGACACTCATCTCACCATCGGTTGAAAACGGCCGACCATTGTAGCGCCCAACGACACGGTTATCCACACGAGCTAACGGCTGTTTTTCGCCTGTGGACAACTTTCCGTAAGGGCTTAGGAAAACCCGGTGACGCCATGGGTACAACCCTCCTTTCGAGCAAGTTGTCACCACCTGACCACACCAAATTCACAGTTTATTCGCGCGTTATTCGATGCTTATTCACAGATTTTTTATTGCTTCAAGTTGTTGATAAAAATGTCTTAAAATGACTTATCCACAAATAGTATCCCCACTATTAATAACAGTAGGTTTTAAATAACTTCATTAGTAATAGTAGTGCGATGCAAGAAAACGAGTGGTGGGCGCCAAGTCGCGCCGCCATTGCCTTTTTCGAGCTTTTTATGCAAGGAAAAATTGCACCCAGCGCGGGAAGTCTCTACAATTTCCGGTCTTGAATTGAAACTCCCCGGCTAGTTCCTCACTGGACCGGGTCTTTTGGAATTCACTTTCCGTCCTAAACCACGTGGGAATAACGAGTTATGAAACGCACTTTTCAACCCAGCGTTCTCAAGCGCAAGCGCGCGCATGGCTTCCGTGCTCGTATGGCAACCAAAAACGGCCGTGCCGTGATCGCACGCCGCCGTGCCAAAGGCCGCAAGCGTCTGAGCGCCTGATCTCGGATTGCGTGTGTCGCCTCAAGGGTTTCCCCGGTGCTTGCGGTTGCTAACTGCCGGGGATTTCAGTCACGTGTTTGAGCAGGCTGACCTCAAAGTCCATGGCAAAGGTATGATGGCGCTAGCGCGCATGACTACCCGGGGATACCCCCGCATCGGACTGGTCGTTAGCAAAAAAAATGTAAAGCTTGCTGTCGATCGTAACCGCTTCAAGCGACTCGTTCGCGAATCCGTTCGTCTGCGTCAAGATCACTTACCCTCTGTGGATATCGTGATATTGGCAAAGCGAGGCGTGCAGGATGTCGATAACGAAACGCTCAGCCGTCAACTATACGGCATGTGGAAACGGCTTCAGCGCGACGCACAGGCGGCATCAACACCTCTCCCGCCTCATGGCGTAACACGTGACGCTTGACGACACACCTCGCCGCTCGACCTCGGCCTGCCGCTTGGCAGGCTTTCGTGTGTCATGGGTCGAGTAAATGACACTGCGCCATTAGCATGTTCACCACCCATCGGGCAGAACCCTCATGGACGTAAAACGACTTTTATTACTGATTCCACTGGCCGTACTAGCCTACCTTCTGGTTGTACAGTGGAATCAGGATTACGGGCAGACCACCTACGATTCGACGCCAGAGATCACCCAAAGCAGCAATGGGGCTCCTGCGAACGAAAGCGGTAGCGACGATCTCTCCGTGCCCAGTACTTCGGCACCTAACAACGCTATTAGCGAAGGCGTTGGCGATGAGCAAAGCGACACCGCCAGCCGTGATTTCATTGCGGTCACCACGGATGTTCTGGACGTACGCATCGATCCCTTCGGTGGCGATATCGTCTACGCAGCCTTGCCGCAGCACAAACTGACGCTGGATTCCGACCGTAATTACGTGCTGCTGTCAGATAACGCCACGCGCAGCTATGTTGCTCGCTCCGGCCTTCAACTGGATGGTCAGGCAAGCCGCATTGCTTTTACTCCCGAGCGTAACGAGTACCGCTTGGGCGATGACGAAGAGCAGATCAGCGTCGATTTGACGGCTGACGTGAATGGTGTCGACGTCATCAAACGTCTGACATTCGACCGCGATAGCTATGCGGTCAATGTGAGTTACTACCTGGCCAACAATACCGAAGCACCGGTTTCCGCTCGATTCATTGGCCAGCTAGCCCGTGACAATAGCCCTGACCCCTCTAGCGGGGTGGCCATGGGGATGAATTCTTACCTAGGGGCTGCTTATTCCACGCCTGAAGCGCGCTACGAGAAGATCGATTTCGATACGATCCAAAAACGTAACTTCGAGAATCGCGAGGCCCAAGGCGGGTGGATAGCGATCATCCAGCACTACTTTGTGTCCGCCTGGGCACCGCCTCAAAACCAGCAGAATCTCTACTACGTAACGACCGATTCTCGAGATCGTAACGTAGTGGCCTTCGCTGGCCCCACCAGCAGCGTGGCTGCCGAGGGTGAAGCCACGCTGAGCGCAACGCTTTACATGGGCCCGAAGGTGCAAGACTACCTCGAGCAAGTCGCACCGAACCTCAAGCTCACCGTGGATTACGGTTGGTTGTGGTTCATTGCCAACCCGCTGTTCTGGCTGCTGGATAAAATCCACGACATCGTGGGCAACTGGGGCTGGTCCATCGTACTGCTCACCGTATTGGTGAAGCTGGTGCTCTTCCCGCTCTCTGCCAAGGCCTACAAGTCCATGGCGCGTATGCGCAAACTGGGCCCAGAGATGCAGCGTCTCAAAGAGATGTATGGCGACGACCGCCAGAAAATGTCTCAAGAGATGATGAAGTTCTATCAGAAAGAGAAGATCAATCCGCTGGGCGGCTGTTTGCCGATTCTGGTACAGATGCCGGTATTCATCGCCCTGTACTGGATGTTGCTGGAATCCGTCGAGCTGCGCCACGCGCCGTTCATGTTCTGGATCCAGGATCTCTCGGTGAAAGATCCCTATTTCATCCTGCCGATTCTGATGGGTATCTCGATGTTCGTTCAGCAGATGCTGAACCCGACACCGCCAGACCCCATGCAGGCGAAGATCATGAAGATGCTACCGATCATCTTCACCTTCTTCTTCCTGTGGTTCCCGGCCGGCCTGGTCATCTACTGGGTGGTCAACAACATCATCTCGGTGGCGCAGCAGTATTTCATTACGCGCAGCATCGAGAAGGATCCAAGCGTCGGCAAAGGGATGCGAACCAAGTAATAGCCCCCCCCTCTGCTACTCCCAGACCCCCGCCTTTGCGGGGGTCTGGCGTTTTAGGGCGAAGGTACTCATCATGAGCACCATCGCGAAACACTCTCTCCCTCTTTCGTCTTTAGGAAGCGTCATGGCCGACCGACTCTATACCCAAGACACCATTACCGCCTTGGCAACCCCCCCTGGCCGTGGCGGCGTGGGCATCATTCGC
>Ga0207828_100242_pt1 | contig 32805 bp, 30 predicted proteins | sample TtaePargueraPR_11_FD_187276 | JGI IMG/M metagenome (GOLD analysis project Ga0207828, IMG submission 187276) | Aerobic enrichment media microbial communities from Bioluminiscent Bay, La Parguera, Puerto Rico - Tt and P2 (3) (SPAdes) | ecosystem: Environmental > Aquatic > Marine > Unclassified ...
ACCCTGTGCGCGGTCACCATTCTTGCCTTTCTTCTGATCGGGGCTGCGGCACCGGGTTATCTGTCGCTGTCGACCGCATCGGTTGTCATGTCCAACAGCCTTGTTCTGATGTCGGTTGCACTGGGCACCATGCTGGTGATCCTGACCCGCAACATCGATGTTTCAAGCGGTTCTGTTCTCGGGCTGAGCGCCGTCGTCCTTGGCATGATGCTTAATGACGGGCACAGTCTTGGGCTTGCCATTGCCGCCTGCCTTTTGACCGGCGCCATTGCCGGGCTGATCAATGGCCTGCTTGTCACCATGCTCAATGTGCCATCAATCATCGCGACCCTTGGCACACTTGGCCTGTTCCGCGGCGTCATGCTGATCATGACGGGCGGCAACTGGATCGAGGAACTTCCCCTGTCGCTTAAGGCCCTGGCCGATAATGGCTCCGTCGGATTCTCGGTTCTGACCGTCATTGTCATTGCTTCCCTGATCGTGGTCGGGCTGTTTGTTCGCCAAACCCGTTTTGGACGCTATTTCTATGCCGTGGGCGATAACCGCGAAGCGGCCCGTCATCTTGGCATTCCGGTCAAGCTTGTTCAGATCGCAGCCTTTGTTGCCGCCGGTGTGTTGGCATCCGTTGCGGGCATGATCTTTGCCGCGCAGATCGGCTTCATCCCCAATCAGGCAGGCAACGGGCTTGAGCTCAAGGCGATTGCAGCAAACGTTCTGGGTGGCGTCAGCCTTTTGGGCGGAAGCGGAACCGTTCCGGGCATCTTCGTTGGCGTCATTTTCCTGACCTCGATCGACAGTGCGCTGGTGTTCCTTAAAATCCCGGCCTTCTGGAACGATTTCATTGCCGGTGCCGTGTTGCTTCTGGTGCTGCTGCTTGATGGCCGTGTTCGCATGGCTGTTGATCGCGCCATCCGCGCCAAACGCTATGCGGTCCATCATCACAATCACTCCGATCAATCTGCGGCACCGGGTTCGGATGTCCTGCCTAAAACCCGCATTCAGGAGGCTGGCAAATAATGAAACGTTATCTTCTGCGTTGGGAAACGGCCCTTCTGGCCATGCTGGTCGCCGAATTTGCGATCTTTGGCATGATCAATCCGCGCTTCCTTAATCTTTCGAACCTGCTTTACAGCACCAGTGACTTTGCCCAGATCGGGATCGTCGCCCTGCCACTGACCATTGTCATTATCGCTGGCGGGATTGATGTATCCTTTGCATCAGCGGTTGGCCTTTGCGCCATTGTCTTTGGCATCGCAAACTTTTTTGGCATGCCTCTGCCGGTATCGATGCTGGCATCCCTGGCCGCCGGTGCGATGGCAGGCCTTTTCAATGCCACGGTCATTCATGTCTCACGCATTCAGCCGCTTGTCGTCACCCTTGGCAGTTTGTATCTGTTTGGCGGGGCTGCGACCGTGCTTTCGGGCGTGGTCGGTGCCAGCGGTTATGAGGGGATTGGCAATTTCCCCGATGCCTTTACATCCTTTGCCTATTTTGAACTGGGCGGGCTTCCGGCACCGTTCCTTGTTCTGCTGATCGAAGCCGCCATCCTGTTTGTAGTTCTGCATTATTCGCGCTTTGGCCGCTCGGTCTTTATGTGCGGACTAAGCGAACATGCCGCCCGCTATAGCGGCCTTCCGATCAAAACCATTCAGACCATCACCTATGTCATGACCGGCGTCTTTGCCGGGGTCGCGGGCCTTGTTCTGTCATCCTATTTCGGATCGGCACGTGTGGACCTTGGCACCGCAACGCTGTTGCCCGCAATTACCGCAGCAGTCCTTGGTGGTGCGTCAATCTATGGTGGACAGGGGTCGATCATCGGCACCCTGCTTGCCACCCTTGTCATCGGTTATTTGCAGCAAGGCCTGCAAATGAGCGGTGTCCCCAGTCAGATTTCCAGCGCGCTCTCCGGTGCGTTGCTGGTGGTTGCGGTCGCATTGCGCCATGGAAGCGCCGTGCTGGCCGATTTTGTCGCTGCGCGAATAACGGCGACGAACCGAAAACGCGCAGCATCATAAGGAGGAAAGAAATGTCAGGAAGAACGCTTAAACTGATGACCGCAGCAGCCTTTGCCGGCTCGCTTCTGGCAGCAGCACCGGCTTTTGCCGAAAACCAGATCGCCTTCATTCCGAAACTTGTCGGCGTTGGCTTCTTTACCAGTGGCGGCAATGGTGCGACCACAGCCGGTAAGGAACTGGGCATCGATGTCACCTATGACGGCCCGACCGAGCCAAGCGTTTCTGGTCAGGTCCAGTTCGTGAACAACTTCGTGAACCAGGGTTACAATTCGATCATTCTGTCGTCGGTTTCCCCCGATGGCCTGTGCCCGGCCTTGCAGCGCGCCATGAAGCGCGACGTTCTGGTCATGACCTGGGACAGCGACGTGAAACCGGAATGCCGCAGCTACTACATCAACCAGGGCACCCCGGAACAGCTTGGCGGTCTTCTTGTCGATATGGCAAATGACGGCATCAAAAAGGAAAAGGCAAAAGTCGCTTTCTTCTATTCAAGCCCGACCGTGACCGATCAGAATGCATGGGCCAACGCCGCCAAGGCAAAGATCGCAGCCGAACATCCGGAATGGGAAATCGTTACCACCCAGTACGGTTATAACGATGCCCAGAAATCCCTTCAGACTGCCGAAAGCATCCTGAAAGCCTATCCGGATCTTGATGCCATCATCGCACCGGATGCCAATGCTCTTCCGGCTTCTGCACAGGCTGCTGAAAACCTTGATCGAGCAGGCAAGGTTACCATTGTCGGCTTCTCAACCCCGAATGTCATGCGCCCCTATGTCAAACGCGGCACTGTTGAGCGTTTCGGCCTTTGGGACGTTACCGAACAGGGCAAGATTTCGGTCTTTGTTGCCAACCATGTTCTTGATAACGGCCCGATGAATGTTGGCGACAAGCTCGACATTCCGGGTGTTGGTACCGTCGAAGTCTCCCCGAACAGTGTTCAGGGCTATGACTACGAAGCCGACGGTAACGGCATTATCCTGCTGCCGAACCGCACCGTCTTCACCAAAGACAATATCGATAACTTCGATTTCTGATCTTTGGTACCACGGGTACGGCAATCCTGGGGGTTTGCCGTACCCGGATTTGTTTAGAAATTTTTTGATAGAATTACGGATATTGCCCGATGGAGAATCTCTGGAACGATAATGACGCGGCCCGTTATGCCAACGAGGCACGCGCAGCCGGTCAGCCCGAAGCACTTGGTCTGCGTGTATATACCTCGCGCATCATCGGTCAGGTCGCCGATCTGGTCCTGCATGGCGGTGGCAATACCTCGGTCAAAGTCACCGGTGCGGACGGCGAAGCCATCATGCATGTCAAAGGCAGTGGCTGGGATCTTGAAACCATTGAGGCCCCGGGCCTTCCTGCGGTGAAGCTCGCCCCGCTTCATGCCGCACGCAAAGGCAAAAAGCTGTCTGACCCGGAAATGGTTGCGCTGTTGCGCAGCAACCTGCTTGACCCGTCCGCCCCGAACCCGTCGGTCGAAGCATTGCTGCATGCCTATCTTCCGTTTGATTTCGTCGACCATACCCATTCCACGGCCGTCCTCGCGCTCGCCAACCAGGACCATTCCGAAGAAATCATGCGGGAAATTTACGGGGATCGTCTGGCATTCCTTCCCTATGTCATGCCGGGCTATGATCTGTCGATTGCCGGTGCCGATCTGTTTGACCAGTTCCCCGATTGCGAAGGATTGTGGCTTAAGAACCATGGCCTGTTCACCTTTGGGGATACGGCCAAACAGTCCTATGACCGCATGATTGATTTCGTCACCGATGCCGAAAACTATCTGGCCGCCAAGGGCATTGCGCTTCCCGGCCCGGAAAGCTCGGATCGGGAAATTGACCCGGCACTTGCAGCCAATCTTGAAACCGTCCTTCGCGCGGATAATTCACCGTTTGCAGGCGGACTTGCCCTTGATTTCCGCAGCACACCCTCGATCCGTCGATATCTGGAAAATGATGCACTTGAAACCATTGCAGTGCGTGGCACGGCAACCCCGGATCACGTCATCCGCATCAAGCCGTTTCCGCTGATCATTGCGGCCAACGCAAATACCGATGACATCGCAGCAGCACTGGCGGATTTCAAAAACCGGTATACGGCCTATTTTGAACGTAACGCCCCGAATGCCAGCGAACCGAAAGTCATGCTGGATGCTTGGCCGCGCATGGTTCTCATCAAGGGTACCGGTCTGATCGGCCTTGGTGCCAATGACAAGGCCGCTCGCATTGCCGGTGACCTTGGCGAACAGACGGCCCGCATCATCAATGCAGCCGAAGAAGTCGGCACATTCCAGCCGATCAATGAGGCCGATCTGTTTGACATGGAATACTGGTCTCTCGAACAGGCCAAGCTGCAGAAAAAATAACTCCCTGTTGTTCCAATGCCTCTAACTCCCCCACTTGGGGCTGGAACGACTGCAAACCACCTCAACCCCTGTCTTTGGCAGGGGTTCTTTTTTGGTTGCTCGACATCGGACACCTGTCGACTTACAGTTTACGCGCCACCAAAAAAGGAAATCGCCCCATGCCATCCTTTGCTGAATTCGGGCAATATCTGCCGGGAATCTTATTGTCCTATACCGCACTTCTTGTCGGTCTGATCAGCCCCGGCCCTGCTCTTTTGGGATTGATGGGCGTGTCGCTTGATCAGGGACGCCATGCCGGTCAACGCTTTGCCCTTGGCATCGGAACCGGATCTTTTTCCATCGGGCTTCTGACCCTGACCGGGTTGTCCGCCGTCCTTGCCGCCTATGCCGATGCCATGACGGCCATTCGTATCTTTGGCGGATTATATCTGTTGTGGATGTCCTATCGGGCCTTTCGGACGGCCTTTCGCAAGGCACCGCCCCCCACAGATCAGGCGGAAACCGCACCGTCGCGCCAGATTTCAGGACGCGGTTATTATTTTCGTGGCCTTGCCCTGCATCTGACCAATCCCAAAGCGATCCTGACCTGGATTGCGATCATTTCGATCGGCTTTCATCAAGGGGCGCCGCTTTGGGTCGGTGCCGCCATCGTGATCGGATGCGGCATCCTGTCGACCAGCGTACATCTGCTTTATGCCACCGCCTTTTCGACGGCGCCTGCGATCTCGATTTATCGGCGCGCTGCGAACTGGATCAACGGAGTGCTTGGTGTGTTCTTTGCGGTCGTCGGATTGAGGCTTCTGGTTAATCGCTAAGCGATGCGGGGGTGGCAAGCTCCGCCTCGGTCAGACGGCGGGTTGTCACCCCGTTCTTAAGATCAAGCCATCCTGAAAAGATGGTCAGCCAAACCGCAACAAACATCACATAGGCCACCTGCTGATCCATCACCCAAAGGGTCGCACTGGCAAACACACACCAGATCAGCGGCACGGGCAACAACAACCAGCGCCATGTGCCGCGCGCCATCAACACAAATCCCAATGTGCCAAGTGCGGTCGGATCGGCTGCACTGCCAAACAGCTCTGCCTGTATCAAATCACGTCCCTCGATCAGACCGACGAAGGGATAGATCACAAAGGCCATCACCAGCAACCCGGCCCCGACACAGGACGTCAGATCACCGCGCCAGCCAAACCGCAAAGGCAGGGGACGGGCGGCAAAAACCGCAAGTAGCACCGCCTCGATCACAAAGCCCGGCAGGATATAGGCCACCGCCCAATTGATCGGCTGGTAATATTGCCAAAGAAAGCCATAACCGGCCCAACCCCAGATCAGCGCCAGCAACACAAGGATCACCCGGTTGCCGCGATGCCCGTGACGCATGGCCAGTCCGGCGGCAACAAGGCCCGCAACAAAGGCCGCAAGAACGGCAATCCACCACACACTATTCATGGTTTCAAACAGCCGGTAATAGACCCGCGGAGAAAACAGCAGAAAATCCGCCAGTCCGTAATCCCACCATTCACTCATGACACCACCCCCACATCCGTTTCCTAAACCAGAACGCCAATGACCGCGGCAATCTGTTCGCGCATCTTGTCATCGGGAAGTACGCCGGTCGCTGCACGCATGTTTTCGGCAGCATGGGCCGGATTGGTTGTCGCCGGGATCGGACAGGTCACCGATGGATGAGCAATCAGATATTTCAAGATCAGCTGCGCCCAGCTTTCCGCTTTGAGGTCGGCGGCAAATTCCGGCAAGGGTTCGCCTTCCAGCTGCTGGGTCAGGCTGCCGCCGCGGAACGGCCGGTTTACAATCACGGCAATCCCGCGATCATAGGCCAGTGGCAGCAAATATTCCTCGACCTTGCGGTCTACCGGATTATAGGTCACCTGAACAAAATCAAGCCGCTCGTTTTTCATCAAAGCAATCATGTCATCAGTCCGACGCCCGTGCGAGGTCGTAATACCGACATATCGCAACCGGCCTTCATCCTTCATCCGGAACAAAAGCGGCAGGTTTTCATTGATCCCGACCAGATTATGCACCTGCAAAAGATCAAAATTCCTTGTATGCCAGCGTTCTGCCGTCTCGGCGATCTGCCCGGCACCATCCCCCGATGTCCAAACCTTGTCGGTCGAAAAAACCCGGTCATGCGCCCCAAGTTTATCAAGGCAATACCCGATGACTTCCTGAGCCGATCCATACATCGGCGAACTGTCAATCATCCGGCCACCCGCATTGAAAAACGCCGAAACCACGCTCGCACACTGATCCCGCAACACCATGTCATTGCCGACATTGAACGTGATCCAGCTTCCCAGCCCGACAGCAGGTATTTTTTCACCCGTCGATGCAACGGTTTTACGGATGACGTCGGGCACCGTTGCCGACGACGCCGCACGCGCCAGCCCCGGGACAGTCAGCCCGATTGATGCAGACATGCCTGCAAGTCCAAGCGCACCCGCACCCTTGATAAAATTCCGACGGTCGATTTCAGACATGGAAGACACTGCCTTGCTGTTGCATCCAACCCGTTTGAACTGATGATCCAACATGAATTGGGCAGAAATCTGCCCATGCGCAACCTTTGGTATATGCACCCGATCACAGTTTTCCCGCCCCTCATAAAAATCGGTCAAAGAATAATGCTTGACCTAGAGTGCACTCTAGCACCTAGCCTTGTTCAGGATTGAATGACCTCAACACAAAGGTGACCGTCATGATGATTGGCGAAGTGGCAGAGAAAAGCGGTTTTTCTGTCCACACCCTGCGGTATTACGAAAAGATCGGCCTGCTACCCCTCTCACATCGTGATCCGGGTGGGCGACGTTCCTATGATGATGATGTCTTGCGCTGGCTTGAATTTCTGGGTCGGCTCAAGGATCTCGGCATGCCGATCCGTGACCGGGTTTTATATGCCCGCCTCCGGGCCGAGGGAGACAGCACAATCGAGGCCCGCCGCAACCTACTTCAGACCTATCGCGATGAACTGGCCATTCGCGTTGCCAGCCTGACCGAAACGCTTGAAGTTCTCGATGCCAAAATCGCCGGTTATGACACGACGGTTCGCCCCCTTCACGGAGCCCCGAAATGACAGATAAAACCTCCGCCCTTGATGCCGGTCGCGACATTGTGACCAAGCTCAACCCGCCACTCGAAGGACAACTGGCCGAGGCCTATGACGAACTTGTGCCTGATTTTGCCGAAACACTGGTGGAATGGGCCTATGGCCGTCATTACGCTCGCCCGGGACTTGATCTGAAAACCCGGCAGCTCTGCACGATTGCCGCCCTGACCGTATTGGGCGGGCAAACCGCCCCACAGCTTAAGGTCAATATTCGCCATACACTTGCCGCAGGCGCGTCGCGCACCGAAATCATCGAGGCGATCTGGCAGATGGCGGTCTATGGCGGGCTTCCCGCCGCGATCAACGGCCTGAACGCGGCAAAGGAACTGTTTACCGAACTTGACGCGGCTGCCTGACATTGCGCACCCACCAACGCAAAAGGCCGCAGTCAAACTGCGGCCTTTTATCATTTCACAGGCGGATTAAGCCTTAAACGCGTTTCCAGCTAGTACCTTCCTTGAAGTCTTCAAGGATGATGCCGCGCGCCAGAAGATCGTCACGGATCTTATCGGCGGTTGCGAAATCCTTGTTCTTCTTGGCTTCTGCGCGCTGGGCAATCAGGCCATCAATCTCGGCAGCCTCATCTTCATCGGCGGATCCGGTAAACCAGGCTTCGGGGTCAGCTTCAAGAATGCCCAGAAGCTTGGCCGCAGCAAGGATTTCACCTTTGGCCTCGGCACGCTCGAATTTCTTTTCCGCCTTGTTGAATTTGGTCACAAGGTTATGGAACTCGGAAATCGCAAGCGGCGTGTTCAGATCATCACACAGTGCTTCAAGTACCGCGCGCGGCACCGGCATATTTTCCGGGGTCACGTCGGAACTCTGACGAAGGGCTGTATAGAACCGGTCAAGCGCCTCTTTGGCCTGACGCAGGTTTTCTTCCGTCCAGTTGATCGGCTGATGGTAATGCGTTCCCATCATCGCCAAACGGATAGCTTCGCCCGGCCATTTTTCCAAAAGCTCATGCACGGTGACAAAGTTGCCAAGCGACTTGGACATCTTTTCACCTTCGACCATCAGATGGCCGTTATGCATCCAGTATTTGGCGTAGCTCGACCCCTTGTTCGCGCAGCAGCTTTGCGCCAGTTCGTTTTCATGATGCGGGAACACCAGATCCGAACCACCGCCATGAATGTCGAAATTCTCGCCAAGATAACGGGTCGACATGGCCGAGCATTCAATATGCCAGCCCGGACGACCACGGCCCCACGGGCTATCCCAGCCGGGGATATCGTCATCTGACGGTTTCCAAAGAACAAAGTCCGCCGGGTCCTGTTTATAGGGGGCGACTTCAACGCGCGCACCGGCGATCATTTCCTTGCGGTCACGACGCGACAGCTTGCCATATTCGTCGAACTTGCTGACCGAAAACAGAACGTGGCCTTCGGCGGCATAGGCAAAGCCCTGCGCGATCAGGCTTTCGCACATCGCAATCATCTCGGCGATATGTTCGGTCGCGCGCGGCTCGATATCGGGTTTAGCGGCATTAAGCGCACCCATGTCATCCAGATATGCCTTGTGCGTGCGCTTGGTGATCTCGGAAATCGGCTCGCCGCTTTCCTTGGCTCGCGCATTGATCTTGTCGTCAACGTCGGTGACGTTCCGGACATAGGTGACTTTGGGATAGATGTGGCGAAGAACACGCACCAGCGTATCAAACACCACAACAGGCCGCGCGTTGCCGACATGGGCATAGTCATAAACGGTCGGTCCGCAGACATAAAGGCGGACATGTTCCGGATCGATCGGCTCAAACACCTGCTTTTCGCGGGTGAGCGTGTCATAAATGCGAAGGGTCTTGTTCATTATCATTTTGTCCGTTTGGCTGTGTTTGCGGTTAAGTGCAGGCAAATTTCCGGCGATCAAAGCAGATGCTTAGACCGCCTTCCCACACAACCGCGCACCCGCCTTTTCAGACCCGATCAGAACCAGCATTGCCGACATTTCCGGGCCATGTTCGCGGGCTGTCAGCGCCTTGCGAAGCGGCATGAAAAGCTGTTTCCCCTTGCGACCGGTCGCATCTTTCAATGCGGTGGTCCAAGATTTCCAGCTGGTGGCATCAAGTTCACCTTCGGGCAGCATTTCTGCAGCCTGTTTGACGAAATCGGCATCCTCGGCATCGATTTCCGGGATCACGGTCTGATGGATGACATCCCACCATTCCAGTGCCTCGGCGACGCGCCAGCAATTGCCACGCACCGCATTCCAGAACATTTCATTGGCATCAGCCATACCCGCAGCAACCAGTTTCGGTCGGGCGGTTTCAAATGACATGTCATGAATGACTTTTTCATTCAGGCTTGCCAGCTCGGCCGGATCGAATTTCGGCGTTGAACGGCCATAATGATCCAGGTCGAATTTCTCAAGAACCTGGGCCAGGCTTGCCGGTTCGATTTTATCCGACGCGCCAAGACCGGTCAGCAGACCAACCAGTGCTTCGACCTCGAACCCGTCATTGCGCAACTCGCGCAACGAAAGGCTGCCCAGACGTTTGGAAAGCTGCGAGCCACCCGGTCCCGCCAAAAGCGGCATATGGGCAAATTCAAGCGCACCGGGCTTACCGCCCATCGCCAGATACAGCAAAATCTGTGACACGGTGTTGGTCACATGGTCCTCGCCGCGGATGATATGGGTCACTCCCATTTCAAGGTCATCAACCACCGAGCCCAGCATATAAAGCAACGAGCCGTCTTCACGGATCAGAACCGGGTCCGATACATGTTCCGTATCAAACGAGCATAGGCCGCGTGTCAGATCATCCCACTCGACCAGACCATCGGTCAGAAGGAAACGCCAATGCGGCTTGCGGCCTTCGGCCTCAAGTGCGGCGATTTCGTCATCTGAAAGGGTCAATGCCTTGCGGTCATAGATGAAGGGCTGGTGACGCTGGCGGGCCGCCTTGCGTTTCCAGTTCAGTTCACCTTCGGTCTCGTAGCACGGATACAGCAATTCACGCTTTTTAAGGTCCGCAATGGCGGCGTCATATTTGTCCTGACGGCGCGACTGGCGCTCTTCACGGTCCCAGTCAAGGCCAAGCCATTCCAGATCTTCGCGGATGGCGTCGACATATTCGTCTTTCGAGCGTTCCGGGTCGGTATCGTCAAAGCGCAGGATGAATTTCCCACCTGATTTCCGGGCATAGAGCCAGTTCATCAGTGCCACACGGGCGTTACCGACGTGAAGAAGCCCGGTCGGGCTGGGGGCAAATCGCAGTACAGGTTTTGTCATTTCAAACTTTTCAATCACGTAACAAGGTTCGTGAAACCATTGGTAATCGGATAGCGACGGTCACGGCCAAAGGCACGCGGGGTGATCTTGACCCCCGGGGGCGCCTGACGGCGTTTGTATTCGGCCCGATCCAGCAAACGCCAAACCCGGCGTACTGTTGCCTCGTCGTGACCACTATCCACGATATCGCGAACAGACCGCTCACCTTCAATCATCTGATGAAGAATATCATCAAGAACGTCATAAGGCGGCAGACTATCTTCGTCTTTTTGATCCGGGCGGAGCTCGGCCGATGGCGGTTTGGTAATGATCCGTTCCGGGATCACCATGCCATCGGGGCCCATCGCGCCAGAAGGCTTGTGTTCATTGCGCCAGTGGCACAATGCAAACACGGTCGTCTTGTAAAGGTCTTTCAGAACCGAATAGCCACCACACATGTCGCCATAAAGCGTTGCATAGCCGACCGACATTTCCGACTTGTTGCCGGTGGTCAGCACCATGTGGCCAAACTTGTTTGAAATCCCCATCAGGATGATCCCGCGTGAACGGGCCTGAATGTTTTCTTCGGTAATATCGGCATCACGACCTTCAAAGGCAGGCGCCAGCATCTGTTCAAACGCGGCCATTGCCGGACCGATATTGATGCTTTCGATCCCGGTCTTGAGCATGCCTGCGCAAATCTCGGCATCTTCAAGACTTTCGCGTGACGTATAGGGCGATGGCATCATCACCAGACGCACACGATCCGCCCCCAGTGCATCCACCGCCACAGCAGCCGAAAGCGCACTATCAATCCCGCCAGACATGCCGATCACGACACCGGGGAAATGGTTTTTGTTCACATAGTCGCGCAGGCCCAGAACAAGGGCCTGATAAATCGCATCAAGACCCGTCGGGTATTCGGCCTTGGGCGCGTCATCGGCACAGCGCCACTTGCCGTTGTCACCCTTGGTCCAGTTCGTGACAACCACATCTTCTGCAAAGGCCGGAAGTGCCACCGCAAGCGATCCGTCACCATTGAGCCCAAACGACCCGCCATCAAAGACCAACTCGTCCTGACCGCCAACCTCGTTGCAATAAATCATCGGGGTCCTGGTTTCAGACACGCGATCTTCGATCAGATTGCGACGCAGCCCGCCCTTGTCGGCCTCAAACGGTGAACCGTTGGGAACAAGGAAAATCTCGGCGCCAGCGCGGGAAAGATGGGCAACAACATTTGGCGTCCAGACATCTTCACAGATCGGCACACCAAGTTTCACTCCGCGGAATGAAATCGGTTCCGGCATCGGTCCGGCACTAAAGACGCGCTTTTCATCAAACACGCCATAGTTGGGCAAATCCTGCTTGGCGCGCACATCAACGATCTTGCCCTGATCAATCAGAAGCACCGCGTTATGGCGCAGGCCATCAATTTCCCACGGCGTGGTCAGCAACAATGCCGGACCATCAGCACGTTTGGCCGTCTCTTCGCAAATGCTGGTCACTGCTTCATGCAGATGGCGCATGAAAGCGGGCTTCATCACCAGATCTTCTGGCGGATAGCCCGACAGGACCAGTTCGGAATAAAGGACAATGTCCGCGCCCCTGTCGGCCGCAGTTTCCCAGGCAGCCACAACCTTGTCCCGGTTTCCGGCGACGTCACCGACAATCGGGTTCAGTTGGGCAATCGCAATGGCAAGATTCTTTGTCATGATGTTGGAATAGGAGCCGCCTTACGCGCTGTCAATTGCGGAATGGGCAATGCTGCATTCCACAAGTATTTTTCACGTAAAAATCCGACCGCTTCGCCCGTTACAGGGCAAGTGCCGCGTCGATTTCATCCTGACTCATGGTTTTGGCCGATCCATGGATGATCCCGCTGGCCACATCCATGAATTTTTGCAGCGATACCGTGATCGCATGGGCTGTTTCACGCAAGAGCTCCTCATTACCCTCGGCAATGATCATTTCAAGCTGGGTGATGGCGTGGCGGACAATCGTATTAAGGTGATTGATCGTTTCTTCAAACGGCTGACGGAATCGGGCCGGCACATGGTCATAGGCCTCAATCGCCAGTTCACGATCGGAAAATGCGCTGTCACGAAAATGGTCCTGATAGCTTTTCGGGGCCCATTCCTTACAGTCCTCGATCATGTCGGGCATGTCGGGCACCATTTCGAGAAGCATCACGATCTCGTTGAAATGGTTGAGATAGTCAGTCGCCAATAGCGTGGTCGAGGAAATGTTGGTTCCCTCTACTTTCTTCTGCCATTCGGTGAAATCAGCTTCATCCACCATACGCGTTGCGACCTCTTGAATTCTATTCTTGTGCAGGAATGCCCTGTAATTGTTTATACTTAAGAATATTTCATCCCCTTTGGTAGAGGTTTTTTTACATCAGTGCGCCTTGATTGCGAGACAAAACATCCCAAAGCAGCCTTCAAGGTAAGGAAATTCTGATATTCCGCGCACTCCGTAACGTTTTTACCTCTCAACAGTCGATCTGCTTTCCGCCGAAATAAAACAAGGCGCCCGGTTTCCCGGACGCCTTGTTTGCAAGAATGCAGCCTTCCAATCCCGAGAGGATAATCAGGCAGAAGCCGCCAGCTGTTCTGCGCGAACAGTGTCACGTTCTTTCTTGATCATCTCGGCGATCAGGAAGGCAAGCTCAAGAGCCTGTCCGCCATTCAGGCGCGGGTCACAATGGGTGTGGTAACGATCCGAAAGCGCATCTTCGGTCACTTCGCGTGCACCACCGATGCATTCGGTTACGTCGGTTCCGGTCATTTCGAAATGAACGCCACCGGCATGGGTGCCTTCGGCCTTGTGAACATCAAAGAAGTTTTTAACCTCGGACAGGATCGAGTCAAACGGACGGGTTTTATAGCCGTTGGTTGCCTTGACCGTGTTGCCATGCATCGGATCGCAGGACCAGACGACCTTGCGGCCTTCGGCCTTAACGCGTTTGACCAGACGCGGCAGGTTATCAAAGACCTTGTCAGCGCCCATACGCGCAATCAGGGTCAGACGACCGGCTTCGTTCTGCGGGTTCAGACGGTCGATCAGACGGATCAGATCATCTTCATCCATGGTCGGGCCACATTTCATGCCGATCGGGTTTTTGACCCCGCGCATGAATTCAACATGGGCACCGTCAAGGTTACGGGTACGATCCCCGATCCACAGCATATGCGCCGAGCAATCATAATATTCGCCAGTCAGGCTGTCCTGACGGGTCAGGGCCTGTTCATAGCCCAGAAGAAGGGCTTCGTGCGAGGTATAGAAATCGGTTTCACGCAGCTGCGGAGCACTGTCAGCCGTGATGCCGCAGGCCTGCATGAAGGCGACAGCCTCGTCGATCTGCGTGGTCAGCTTGCTGTAGCGCTCGCCTGCCGGGCTGCCATCGACAAATGACAGGTTCCAGCGATGGATTTTGGTCAGATCGGCAAAACCGCCCTGGGCAAAGGCGCGCAGCAGGTTGAGCGTCGCCGCCGACTGGTTATAGGCGCGGATCTGACGCTGCGGGTCCGGAATACGGGCTTCTTCGGTGAATTCGATGCCATTGACCACGTCACCGCGATAGCTTGGCAGTTCAACACCATTGATGGTTTCGGTATCAGCCGAACGCGGCTTGGCAAACTGGCCCGCCATGCGACCGACCTTGACCACCGGGCAGGATGCCCCAAAGGTCAGGACAACTGCCATCTGCAGCATCACCTTGAAGGTGTCGCGAATGTTGTTCGGGTGAAATTCCTTGAAGCTTTCGGCACAGTCACCGCCCTGCAGCAGGAAGGCATTGCCTTCTGCGACTTCACCAAGCTTCTCTTTAAGCGCGCGCGCCTCGCCAGCAAATACCAAAGGAGGATAGCTGCCGAGCTCTTGCTCTACGGCCTCGAGGGCCTGTGCATCAGGATAAGTCGGCACCTGCTTGATCGGCAGGTTGCGCCAGCTATCAATGCTCCAGCTCTTGCTCATTTGCTTCCTCTCAATCCGGCATGTTCATCATCATGCCGCCATTATAACACAAATCCAGTTTTCCGGCAGATTTCCGCCCTGTGCCCCGGTCCTTGAACCGGGTCAAACTTGATACGGGTTTTGCACACGCATTTCCACCCCTTCTAGACTTAAGGACGATAAAAACCCGCAATTTTTTGCCAAGCCACCCAAAAATCACGCAAAATTCCACTCATAACCACTTAATTATGAAAGGCAGTCAGGTGATTACCAAATCATCATACCAGACAAGTGGGGGCGAATCCGGTTCTTCGCAATTGTCAGACCATTTGCGCAATTCGCCAAATGCGGGCAAACTGCGCGCGCGTCACCACCTGTCTGCGGATCCCCATGACCATTGAAACAATTGTCGTTATTGCCTGCGCCTATTTTGTTGCGGCCTTTGTAAAGGGCGCTACGGGTCTCGGGTTTTCAACATCGGCCCTGCCGATCCTTGCCCTTGGTTTGGGGCTTAAGGCCGGCATGCCGCTTGTGATCATTCCGTCCCTTGTCAGTAACTCGATCGTCATGGCGCAAGCGGGGCATTTTCGCGAAACCGTCAACCGGTTCTGGCCGATGTTTCTGGCCACCATTCCGGGCCTTCTGATTGGACTTGCCGTTCTTGAAATGGTCGACAGCATTCTTGCAGGTGCGGTTCTGGGGCTGGTTTTGATGAATTACGGGGCAATCACGCTGTTTCGCCATGGCAAACCGATCTCGGACAAGGTTGCCCGTCGTCTGGCACCGATTTCGGGTTTTTCGACCGGACTGGTCAATGGCATTACCGGATCACAGGTGATGCCGGTTCTGCCCTTTCTGCTTTCGATGCGGCTTGATCCCAAACGCTTTATCCAGGCCATCAATATCTCGTTCAGTCTTTCAAGCATCGTCATGGCGTTTGGTCTGTGGCGCATGGGGATGATGACACTTGAAACGGTCTGGATTTCCCTTGCCGGACTGGTCCCGGTCTATATCGGCACCAAGCTTGGCGCAGCGGTGCGCAACCGCCTGGATGCAGAAACCTTCCGCAAGGTTGTCCTGATCATGCTGATTATCTTCGGGGTTATCCTGATCGGGAAGTTTGTCACGACCTAAGCGGCCCAAGGAAAAACACCGAAAAGTTGTATTCAGACGAAACTCCGTCGCCTATAAATGCGTGAGATAGTTATTATAAATCACGACCTTATGGAAACCGGAACGATGATCCGCCCGCTGACCAAGGCATTTGCCGCCCTTTGTTTTTGCCTGTTCCTTGTTGCCCCGCATCCGGCAGATGCTCAGAACAAGCAATCCTTTGAGAATTTCACGTCCAATTTGCGGATCATGCACCTTAGTACGCTGACGTTCTGCGATGAAAATCGCAACATCATGTCGGCCAAGGCATTGGCCGGTGCAACAAGGGAAAACGACGTTTTCGAGATGGCATGTGCGAGCGCCCTTGACGGTCGTTATATCGGCAACAGCAACTGGAAATTCGTCCATCGCGCGCAAGAGCGGACAGAATCGACCTCAAACATGCTGGCGATGATGAAGGGTTTCAACCTTGATGGTAAGCTGTTCTTCATGGTGGTTGGACATCGCAAGATCAAACAGTTCATCGGGCAACCGAACGAACACGCCTTTTACGTGCCAGTTGCCTCAATACTGCAAGAATCCGGATCACGGATGAATGTGGTTTTCGATTTCGTTGATACACAGGCAATGGACTGGAACACGCCATCACCACAGGAGCCGGATTTCAGCATAGCCAGCAAGGAACTCGGCATTGACCTGAATACGGTATGGCGCGCAATGATCAAAACCCAGTTTGCCGAGGGTGTCCTGCTGATCCCGGCCACCCGTTAAGTGCCGACAACTAATCTTCGCCCTGATCCCTTCATGCTGAAGACTGGTGATCAGGGGCGGAGTTTGATATCAACCCGTCCATGAAAACCATCGCCCGTCCCGCCTTTGCCGAAACCGAAGAAAAGAAATCCCGTTTTCTTGCAGAACTCGTCTTTTATGATGATCTGGCAAAGCGGATTAATGAATTGCGCGCCCTTCACCCCAAGGCTAATCATCACGTCAATGCCTATCGCTATCTCAATGACGAAGGTCAACTGATCGAACATGGCAAGGATGACGGCGAACCATCCGGCACATCTGGCATCCCGTGTCTTAAGGTTCTTCAGGGGCGGGATCTGATCAATGTGGCCGTAATTGTGACACGCTATTTCGGGGGCACCAAGCTGGGTATGGGCGGGTTGGTGCGCGCCTATAGCGGGGCGGCGAATGCCGCCTGCGATGTTGCCGAGATTATTGAATATATCCCGCAAGGCGAAGCTGAGATTTCTGCCGGATTTTCAGATGCCGGAACATTGGAGCAAGCCTGCGCACAGGATGGTATTACCATCCTAGATCGCCAGTTCGATACCACGGGCACCAGAATCAAAATTGCAGGCCCGCGCGAAACGCTTGCTGAACTTGCCGGGAAATTTCCGCTACCGCCGGAAGAATAACGCCTATTTATTGCGTGATGTGCTTTCGCGCTGCTGAAGCTCGAAACCAAGATCAACGATCTTTTGGTCCGTTGCTTCACCATCCAGTTCGGCCTTGATCATCTCGACGGCGCGCTTGCCAATTGCGTATCGATCGGTGTGGATCGAGGTCAGCGAAGGATGACTTGCCGCCATCATTTCCAGATCGTTAAAACCGATAATGCCCATGTCGTCCGGCACACAAATTCCAGCTTTCTGGCAGCCAAACAGCGCGCCAAGCGCCATGTCATCGTTGTTGCAGAACACGGCATCAAGATCGGAACGACGCGCAATCAATTGTTCTATGAGCTCCGCACCAAGCGATACGCTGGAAGACACCGTCGTTGTCATGATCAGATCAGGGTCATAGAGGCCACCCGACTGAAGGGCATCCTTGAACCCTTCGAGACGACTGTGGGATCTGGGATCCATACGTGCCCCAAGGAAGCCGATACGCTTGTATCCCATTTGCACCAGATGCCGACCGGCTGCCCGACCACCTTCGAAATGCGAAAATCCCACCATCATATCAATGGGATCATCACCGATATCCATGACCTGAACCACCGGACATCCGGCATTCTGCAAAAGTTCACGTGCGGCATCCGTCTGATCCTTGCCTGCAACAATCATCGCAGAAGGCCCCTGCCCGAGGAAAGTCCGGATCAGGCGTTCTTCATCGGCGGCCACATAACGCGAGTTCCCCAACTGGACCTGAAACGGGCCCTGTTCAAGTTCGTCGTATATGGCGCGCAGGGTATCGGCAAACACGTTGTTGGTCAGAGATGGGACAATGACGCCGACAATGTTGGAGCGAGTCGATGCCAGTGCACTCGCATGGCTGTGCGGCACATAATTGAGCTTGTTCACGGCGTTATTAATCTTCCGGCGCAGGTAGTCAGACACCTTTGATGGATCGCGCAATGCACGTGAAACTGTAATCGTACTGACGCCCGCCTTGTCGGCCACATCAGCAATCGTTGGCCGCCCGGCCCCTTTGCGTTTTCTCATAGCATTAGATTTATTACGTCTTTTCGATATCGACAAGTGCCTTGTAAATTAGGCTGTTGACTCAATGTTAGCGCTAACATTATGTTAGCGCTAACATTATAAATCACAGGGCGAAACCACGATCAAAGGACCGCCCTGATAACAATAGTCGGGTGGAAATATCTTGGTGTATCGACAGACACAGTATGTCGTGGTTATGGGAGTTTCAGGTTCGGGAAAGACCGAAATCGCCCGCCGTGTTGCGGAGGAAACCAATAACCTGTGGCTGGATGCAGACGACCATCATCCGTCAAATAATGTCGAACATATGCGGCGCGGCCAGCCATTGAATGACGAAATGCGCTGGCCCTGGCTTGAAGCGGTTAGCAGCGCTGCACGGGCGACCGCAAAACAAAACGAACAGGCTGGCGCATCACGCACTATCTTCATTGCCTGCTCGGCACTTAAACGCAGTTACCGCGAAGTTCTGAGCCGGAACTTGCAGCCGGTAACATTTGTATTTCTGGACGGCACACGTGACGTGATCAAAACACGACTGGAACGTCGCGTCGGACATTTCATGCCTTCCGCTCTCTTGGACAGTCAGCTTGCAGATCTCGAACCGCCGGGGCCGGATGAGAACTGTGTGACTGTCTTAGTCGATGCCCCGATCGACGCTGTCGTTTCGACAGTTATTTCCAAACTGCCAAACTGCGAAAACGGCAGTTCTTCCATTGTCAAAGAAAACACCTCCGGAAAACCGGTATGCCAGGGAGAAGACAGATGACCAAGACACTGAAATCGCTCGTAGGAGCAACATTTATCGCCAGCCTGATTGCTGCGGCACCGATGGCCGCCAACGCACAGGATTACAGCCTTAAGTTCCAGTCCAGCGACGCCGCTGGCGTTCCAAACTTCGTTCTTGAACAGGAATGGGCAAAGCGCGTCAGCGACATGACAGGTGGCCGTGTTGTCATCGAAATGCTGCCAGTCAACTCGATCGTCGAACATGCCGAAACTCAGGATGCGATCAGCGCCGGAATTATTGACGGCCATATCACCGATACCAGCTATTTCACCGGTAAGGATCCTGCATTCGGTCTGATTGCCAACCCGGTCGGCGCATGGTCTGCCCCGTCGGAAATGCTGCGCTTTGTTGAATATGGTGGCGGCAAAGAGCTGATGAACAGCCTTGTCGAGCCATATGGCCTTCATTTCATCGGTGCAGTGACCCCGGGCCTCGAAGCCTTTGTTTCTGCGGTTCCGCTTGATGGTGTTGCAGACCTCAAGGGCCTGAAAATGCGTGCCCCGGAAGGCATGGTACAGCAGGTCTTTGCCGCTGCCGGTGCCGCCCCGGTCAACATTCCGCAGTCTGAAGTGTTCACCTCGCTTGATAAAAAAGTGATCGAAGCAGCGGACGCCACCGTGTTCTCGACCAACCAGGCCATGGGTCTGCATGATGTTGCAAAACATCCGGTCTATCCGGGCTTCCATTCCATGCCGATGCTCGAAGTTTCGATCAACAAGGCAAAATGGGATTCCATGCCTGACGACATCAAGGCCATTCTGGAAATGTCTGTCCGTGATCTTGCTCATGACATGGACGCACGTCTTGCCATGAAAGACATGGAAGCAGTTGCGAAGGCCCGTTCAGATGGCGGCGTCACCATTCATAACTGGTCGGCTGAAGAACGCGCCAAGTTCCGCCAGATTGCCACCAGCCAGTGGGAAAAGGTTGCTGCACGTTCCGAAAACGCACAGCGGGTTTATGATACCCTTGTCAAATATCTTACCGCACAAGGTATGATCTAAGTCAGGTGACATAAATGGATCACCGGCAGTGATGCCCAAACATCACTGCCGGTAACCACCTGAATACAATCCGGCTGCCCCCGTTATAAGAGACGATAGCGGGAAGCAAACCTCCCTGTGCCGGATTGTATTCTCCGCATTGCAAGGATTGCAGACTATGGCTACCAGTCCCATAGATCCACCTCATGAAGATATCCCTCCTGCGATTGATCAGGATGCGGCAACCGATGACGTTCCCGCCGTTTCAGGCCGACTTGGTCACATCGTAAACAAGTTAAGTCCGATTTTTGCATTCGGATTTTTGCTGGCGATGGGGGTTTTGATTTTTGAAATCTTCATGCGTCATGTGTTTAACGATCCGACCCTTTGGGCGCATGAAACAACAACGTTTTTGTCTGCTGTCGGGTTTGTTTTTGGCGGGCTTTATTGCGCGTCACGCGACAAACATATCCGTGTCGTGATGCTTTATGACTTTGCCGGACCAAAGCTGCGCAAAGCGCTTGATGTCGGCATCTCGGTTGTTTGCATGATCGCGTCGGGCTTTTTTGCATGGGCCGCCTGGCTCATGGTCAAGCGTGCCACCATTACGCCGTCCGGTGACATTCATCTGGAAACAACCGGAAGCGCATTCAACGCGCCTTATCCCGGCCTGTTGAAAGTATTCCTGCTTCTGACCCTGATCCTTCTGATGGTCCAGTTCTTCTGGCAAGCCATCAACTATATGCGTAATACGCCGGTCACCGGGTCGGATCAGACCAAATAGATGCCCCTTTCATTTTGATGCACCGACAGCCGGACCATTATTTTCTGAATGTGACCGGCGCGACAGGATAACTTTAAATGTTTGATTTACAGTCTCTGGGCATCGAATACGGCACGCTTGCCATGTTCGTCCTGCTGCTCGGTTTCCTGATAACCGGCATGCCGCTGGCCTTTGTCACACTTTTGATTGCCCTGATCTTCACCCTTGGCTGGTTCGGTCCGATGGCAGTGCCACTGATTACCAGCCGGGTTTATTCATTCGTTTCATCCTTTGTCTTTGTCTCGGTCCCGATGTTCGTCCTGATGGCTGCCATCCTGGACCGATCAGGGGTCGCAAGAGACCTGTTTGACGCCATGCGCCTGTTCGGCGGACGTTTGCGCGGCGGTGTTGCAGTTCAGACGATTTTCGTTGCTGTCATTCTGGCTGCCATGAGCGGCATTATCGGCGGCGAAATTGTTCTGCTTGGCCTGATCGCGCTGCCCCAGATGCTGCGACAGGGCTATGACAAGAACCTTGCAATTGGTGTGGTTTGTGCTGGCGGATCGCTGGGCACCATGGTGCCCCCATCCATCGTTCTGATCATTTACGGTCTGACCGCAAACGTATCGATCGGTGATCTGTTCACATCAGCCTTTGTTCCGGGCTTCATGCTGGCAGGCTTCTATGTCGCCTATGTCCTGTTCCGGTCCTACACGGGCAAAAATATCGCCCCGCCACCCCAGACCGAAAAGATCCCGCATGCCGAAAAAATGCGGCTGCTCAAAGGGCTCTTCCTTCCGATCATGGTCGTATTTTGTGTGCTGGGGTCCATTTACGGCGGGATTGCATCCGTCACAGAAGCGTCCGCCGTTGGTGTTGCCGGTGTGATTGCCTCAACCGTCGTACGTGGTGAATTCTCGATTGCCATGTTGAAGGCAGCAGCGGTTCAAACCCTTTCGACCTGTGGCATGATTGTCTGGATCGGGATTGGCGCATCAGCCCTTGTTGGTGTGTTTAACCTGATGGGCGGGATCAATTTCGTGTCGGGACTGATCACCGGGATTTCCGATGACCCGATCACCATTATCCTGTTCATGATGTTGATCCTGTTCATTCTGGGAATGTTTCTCGATTGGGTCGGCATCGCGCTTCTGACCATGCCGATCTTTGTACCGATCGTGAAACAGCTTGGCTTTGATCCGGTATGGTTCGGGGTGCTGTTTGCCATGAACATGCAGGTCAGCTTCCTGTCACCTCCGTTTGGCCCCGCGGCGTTCTATCTTAAATCCGTGGCACCGCCGGATATCACGCTTGGCGATATTTTCAAGGCACTTCTGCCCTTTATCTGTCTTCAGATACTCGCGGTCGGAATCCTGATCATGTTCCCCGGCATCACCGGACGCTGATCACATTTATCACCACACGACAAAAGGCGGAGCCAGTGGGCTCCGCCTTTTGTTTTTCTTTCAATTGCGATATCAGAAATCCGTGACAATCGAAACTGCTTATCCGTTGCGATAAAGATAGCTATAGGCGTTGATCGCCGGAACACCACCAAGATGGGCATATAGAACCTTTGATCCCTTGGGGAAGTAGCCTTTGCGCACCAGATCAATCATGCCCTGCATCGATTTTCCTTCATATACCGGGTCAGTCATCATGCCTTCCAGACGGCCACAAAGACGGATGGCTTCGTTTGTTTCATCGGATGGCACACCGTACAGCGGATAGGCGTAATCCTCGATCAATGTGATGTCCCTGTCCGATATTCCGCCTGCAAGCTCGACCAGATCAGCGGTCTTCTGCGCGATATCCAGAACCTGCGCACGGGTCTGATCGGGGGTGGCGGAGGCATCAATACCCACAACCCTGTCGGCACGACCGTCGGCGGCAAATCCGACCGCCATTCCGGCATGGGTTGATCCGGTCACGGTACAAACAACGACATAGTCAAACTTGAAACCAAGTTCGGCTTCCTGGGCACGGACTTCCTCGGCAAAGCCGACAAAACCAAGTCCGCCATATTTATGCACCGATGCACCGGCCGGAATAGCATAGGGCACGCCACCCTTGGCTTTTACATCTTCAAGGGCGGCCTCCCAGCTTTCGCGAATGCCGATATCAAAACCTTCATCCACCAGCTCGATTTGCGCGCCCATCACACGGCTCATCAATATGTTTCCGACCCGGTCATAGACCGCGTCATTGAACGGCACCCAGCTTTCCTGCACCAACCGGCATTTCATTCCGATCTTGGCGGCAATCGCTGCAACCTGCCGGGTATGGTTGGATTGCACCCCGCCAATGGTCACAAGTGTATCCGCCCCGGATTTCAGCGCATCGGGGATGATATATTCCATCTTGCGGACTTTGTTGCCGCCAAATGCCAGACCGGAATTGCAATCCTCGCGTTTGGCATAAAGGTCGACATCCCCGCCAAGATGCTCGGATAAACGCGGCAGCGACTCAATCGGGGTCGGACCAAAGGTTAGCGGGTATTTTTCAAATTTTTTCAGATTCATCGGGCACTCCCTGACAACGGATTGAAGACCGCAATCAGGCTAGCGCCATGTGGATGGAATGTGCTCTCGAAGTTTGGGTTGATATTTGAAGCACCCGTCGTCAAGATTTATTGAAAATGAACTTCATTCCATAAATTGCGAAAATAACGGAAGGTTCTTTCATGTCTTTTGAGCCAGACAAGATCGACTACAAGATTTTGCGCCTGCTCCAGAGCGATGGCCGCATGGGCAATGCCGAAATTGCCAAACAGGTCAATGTCAGTGCGGCAACCTGCCACCGTCGAACGCAAAAGCTGTTTGAAGAAGGCTATGTCAAAAACATCCGTGCACAAATCGCACCGGAAAAGGTCGACCGGGGGGCCTTGGTGATTGTGGGTGTGGTCCTTGATCGCTCCACCCCTGAAAGCTTTGCCGAATTTGAAGCCAATTGTCGCAAGATGCCGTTCATCCTTGATTGTCATCTGGTGGCTGGTGATTTCGACTATTTCCTGAAAATCCGGGTGCGCGACATGGCGGACTTCAACCATTTGCATGGGGATCAACTGATTGCCCTGCCCGGCGTTCGCCAGACCCGGACATTCTTTGTCATGAAGGAAGTGGTCGATAACGCGCCGTTGCCATTCTGATGGAAAGAATCTTTAAACATTTCAAAAAAAGACAGCATCGTCGTCTTACTGAAGCCAACCAGAAGCTGGTCTGAACTCCCTTTGCACCAACATACATCCTCCTGAACGGTAACTTCGAAATTACTCCGCCATCTGTCTTACTTTATATTCACCTTGTGCCCTTTTTCCTTTCTTTCACGGCAATGTCGCACACGAACAAGGCAAACAAACCATAAGAAACACTTGGCTAACCGTTACTCATTCTCAATACAAATCGCAAACAACCACTCAAATACTGAAATTTTCTCGCTATGGTTGCACCGCAAATTTAACTGGCGATAATATACAGCCAGCCAGCATCAACTTATGGGGAGACAACATGTGACTACTCCAAAGGTCTTCGTATCATACTCGCATGACTCGGATGAGCACAAAATGTGGGTACTGCGGTTAGCCAGCATTTTGACAGAAAAATACGGCATTGATGTCACTCTTGACCAATGGGACATTGATCTTGGCGATGATCTTCCGAAATTCATGGAACGCATCGTTGCAAAAGATAAAGTTCTAATGATCTGCACCCCGACCTATGTGCACAAATGCAATGAAGTTGAAAGAGGCGGCGTATACACTGAAAAAAGATTGATGAGTGGAGAACTCTATAAAGGTAAACCAATAAATTCATTTATTCCGGTTATTAGGGGACGCTCACAGGATTTTGGCGATAGAAATATGCCAAACTTTCTCGGACAAGGTTCCTACTACCTTGATATGTCAGATGAAGCACAGTTTGATGAAAACGCCCTGCAACTTGCCGCCTCAATTCATGGGGCTAGAACAAGAAAGCCCGTCATCGGAGAAAATCCGTTTGAGAAAGGGTTTGATGTCAGTTTTGGGGTTGATCGCGATGGCACCAGCCTAATTCGCAACAGAGAGTTGGACGGCATTGCGCTCTATACAGATGAGGGCAACTTCCTGACGTTAGCCACCCAAGCCAATCGACTCTTTGTCCTTAAGCATGATGAATTTGGTATCCTCGACGAGGAATTCGAGCGCCAGACTGCATCCTTATCCGAGGAAAGCAGGCTATCAAACGGCTACGGACTTGAAAGGCAAAACGCAGTCCTCTTTGGCAAGCACATTTACTACACTGAAGAAGCAAACCCATGCACGGTAATAAAAGTTAGTATATTTGATGCGGACGACGTCGAACTGAAAAACTTTGATTATCCCGTCATGATAAGTTCTGAAGGGAAAATGTCGCAAACAGTGGTCGGAGAGAAAAAACACATACTATTACCCGACATTAACGAAATAGTTGAAATTGGCGATTTCCCAACGCAAGGTTGGTATAGATTAAAACGAATTGGCAAACATCTATATGTGATCTCAAGAAACAACCGCCAAATAACCTTGGGAAGATACTTGATCGGCTCCGGAAGAGACAAGTCATTTGGCAACGATGGAGAAGTAGTCCTTACGGAAGGGGGCAGTTTTTCTCATCATTGCAACGATATTCTCGAAACCGCGGACGGTAAAATCGTCGCCGCTGGGTCAGGCAATCAAGGTTCAATTATATCCTTAAACCCTGATGGTTCGCTTAATGGCGGGTTTGGCAACAGAGGACGACTAGATTTTACCGCAAAGCATAGATCGACCGCCAATGCCCTGTTTGAATTTAAAGACCACTTCTATGTTGTGGGAGAGGAATCCGACGGCAACAGCATTCACAACTGCTATTTAGGATCATTCACCGAGGATGGTAAAATTCGCCATACCTTTGGAGATGAAGGATCATACTCAATTGCCAACGGCACAAGAGATCGCTTTATTGACGCAGTAATCGTCAGCAATAAAGTAACAATCCTGCATCAACACAACGGGTTTGACTCGATTGGACGGCGCAGAATCTGCTTAGCCCGCCTACACTTAAAGTAGCAAAGAAGCATCAAGAGGGAGGACTCAACCTCCCTCCAAACACTAATAAGCAGGGAACCGCATGGTGACGAATTCCTCAGCCGCGGACGGATGAACCGCAACGGTCTGGTCAAACTGGGCCTTGGTTGCGCCCATGCGGACTGCGATACCAATACCCTGAATGATTTCGGCAGCATCGGGGCCAACCATATGGGCTCCAAGCACCACGTCGGTGGTCTTATCGACGATCAGCTTCATCAGCGTTTTTTCATCACGGCCCGAAAGCGTGTGGCGCATCGGTTTGAAGGTGGATTTGAAAATCACGACCTCGCCGCCCTTTGCGCGCGCTTCTTCTTCGGACAGGCCGACAGTGCCAACCGGCGGCTGGCTGAACACGGCGGTCGGGATCGCCTGATAGGTCATATGCCAGGGTTTGCCGCCATAGACACTATCGGCAAAGGCCATGCCTTCCTTGATCGCAACCGGGGTCAGTTGCACGCGGTCAGTCACGTCGCCAACGGCATAGATGTTTTCCGTGGTGGTCTGAAGGCCCTGATTGATTTTGACGGCCCCGCGTTCATCAGCCTCGACACCGGCATTTTCAAGGCCAAGACCCGCCGTGTTGGGCGCACGACCGGTGGCAAACATCACCTGATCGGCTTCAAGCGTCGAACCATCGGTCAGGGTCAGTGACAGGCTGCCATCAGCCTGCTTTTCAATCGCCGTGACATTGGTGTTCACCCGCAAATCGATGCCCTTTTTGACGATCTCCTCGGCCAGATGGTTGCGGATATCGTTGTCAAAGCCGCGCAGGATCTGTTCGCTGCGATAAAGCTGGGTCACCTGTGATCCCAAACCGGCAAAGATACCGGCGAACTCGACCGCGATATAGCCACCGCCGACAACGACAACGCGCTTGGGCAATTCTTCAAGATAGAATGCCTCGTTCGAGGTGATGGCGTGTTCACCCCCCGGAAGATCGGGCTTGGTCGGATGACCACCCACGGCAATCAGGATGCGCTCGGCGGTAACTTCGCGATCACCAACGATCAGGGTATGGGCATCCTTGAAGGTCGCGCGATGTTCGAACAGCTCGACATTCGAGCCCGCCAGAAGCCGTTTATAAATGCCGTTCAGGCGATCAATTTCGGCATCCTTGTTGGCGATCAGCGTCTTCCAGCTAAAGGTAGGCTCCCCCGGAAGGGTCCAGCCATAAGCGGACGCATCTTCGAAGTCTTCGGCAAAGTGCGCACCATATACCAGAAGCTTTTTGGGCACACAGCCACGGATGACGCAGGTGCCACCGACCTGGCTTTCTTCGGCGATGGCGACCTTTGCGCCATATCCCGATGCCACGCGCGCGGCACGAACACCGCCCGACCCGGCACCGATCACAAACAGATCAAAATCATAGTCCGACATGCGGAAATCCCTATTTTCGGTCAATTGACATCATGGCGCCAAATGTAGGGCGATAATTCCCAAAGTCGAGGCAAAACCAAGCAAAGCCGTCGTAAATTTCATGTGAAGGCCCGTGAGGTTCCAAAACCGGCAACAGTTTCATCAACCCGACATAGCATTTTTAAACTTTCACGCTATATGATGGAAAAGACGCGATGGGGATTGCGATAACTTTTGTAGGAATACGTCTATGAACGACCATATCCACGGTCAGGATGCGTCTTTTGACAATGCGCCGCGCTATGTTGACGAGCGCGGCGGGAACACGGCCCTTGTCTGTTACGGGCTGATGATTGCAACCCTGTTTACGGCCTTTGCCACCGGGCTTATTGCGCTGATCGTGTCCTATATCGCGCGCGAAGAAGACAATCACTGGACCAACAGCCACTATACATTCGTGATCCGGACATTCTGGATCAGCATCCTTTACGCCATCATTCTGGGCTTCTTTACCTTTGTGATTGGCTGGATCCCGCTTTTGGGCTGGGCTGTTGTCGGGTTGATGGGGCTTTACACCACGGCCTGGTTTATCGGGCGTAATGTGGTCGGGCTTTTGCGTGCACTCAATGGTCGTCCGATTGACGATCCGCGAAGCTGGTTCTTTGGCTAAGCCATAGCCCGATCAGGCAGAATTGGCGGTGCAATCGGCAAGAAGTCACTTTGCCCGATTGCACCGGACTCCCCGGACCGTTAAAGTCATTGCCAAGTTGGAACACATGACACGGACAGGGGTAGCACCGCCATGACATTGGCGTCGTCTGCGCAGGGGTCTGGCGATAAAATGCGCTGGGAAACCCTTCTTTCTTCACATCGACTGGAATTTCGGAATGGCAAGATCAGTCTTCCCGAAGGCGCACCCTATCCCACCCCCGATGGCAGAAGCCCGTTTCAGATCGACGTTGACCGGGTGATCTTTTCATCCTCGTTCCGCCGTCTTCAGAACAAGACACAGGTGCATCCGCTTTCGGAAAATGACCACGTTCATACCCGCCTGACCCACACGATCGAAGTCGGATCAGTCGGGCAGTCGCTTGGCCTGATGGCCGGTGCGCATATCGTTGCCAATCTTCCCGAAGGGTCCGGAACAACCGTGGCCGATATCGGCTATATGGTTCAGGCAGCCTGCCTTGCCCATGACATCGGCAACCCGCCATTCGGCCATTCCGGCGAAGATGCCATCAATGAATGGTTCACAACATCCCGCCTTGCCAAGGATGAGCTGACCTCGCGGCTATCCGGGCCCGAACTTGAAGACCTGCGTCACTTCGAAGGCAATGCGCAAGGCTTGCGCATCATCAGCCAGCTTGAAATGAAACGCTTTGATGGCGGGCTTAACCTGACTTACGGGACGCTGGGCAGCTTTATCAAATATCCGCGCAGTACCTCGGTCCCCGATAGTCGGCGCCGCGAATATACCGGCCTTAAAAAACCCGGCTATTATCAGGCGGAACGCGATATTGCCTTCGCCATTGCGCGGGTTTGCGGGCTGTCACCGCTTGACGGGTTTGATGGGGCATGGCGGCGTCATCCGCTGGTCTATCTTGTCGAGGCGGCCGACGATATTTGTTATTCCGTGGTCGATCTTGAAGATGGCTGGGAACTGGGCTGTGTGAGCTTTGAAGAAGTAGAACGTGCACTGGCCCCGATTGCCCGACACCCGGAAAAATACGACGGCGATGCCGAACAACGCTGGAAAGACCTGCGTTCCGAGGAATGGTATGCCGAGAAATCGGAAAATGACCGGATCGGCTTCCTGCGTGGCAAGGCGATTGGTAATCTGGTGAAAGCCGCTGTTGATGCCTTTATTGCCAATGAAGATGCGCTTTTATCCGGAACGCTTGAAGGTGATTTGCTGGCCAACACGCCGCTTGGTCCGCATGCCAAGGCCTGCAAGAAACTGGCGGTCGAAAAGATTTATAACGCCCCCCATGTCCTGCCAATCGAGATGGCCGGGTTCGAGGTGATTAACGGTTTGCTCGACAGTTTTGTCCGTGCGGCCATTGACCTTGATGAACATAAAAATCACGGCAAGCGCCTGCCCCCGCAGGCCGACCGGATTGACAAGCTTCTGGCCGGGAAACTTTCCGAGGCACCCGATCTTTACAGCCGCCTGATGCGGGTGATGGATTACATCTCGGGCATGACGGACCGCTATGCCGTGACCCTGTTCCGAAAGCTTCAGGGCATCACGATCTAATCAGCGCAGCAACCGCTCAAGTTGTTTCTGCGATCTCCTGAGCTGTCTTTTGACTCCACTTAATTCAGAAGAGCGGTCAACCCTTTTTGCATAGCCATGAAAAGACATACCAGAGAGCTTCCAACTGTATCTTCGGTATAGACTTCGCAGGAAGACCTGCCCAGCGAATCTGCCATTGCGCCGCTTTGCGAGAGCCTTACGATAAGCGACCGCCACTCTTAGCTTTCGATGAAATTTTGCAAGTGAACCATTACGAATGAGGACCTTCTCTCCATCAAAGGTAAGGCCAAGATACTCGATTGGAGCACCTGATACTCGCTCACCATCGTAGACGGACCTCTTAGTCTTATCCCCGTGGATCAGGAGATTTGGGCCGTTTGATTTCAGCACTCGTCGAGCTTCTTCTAAAATATCCAGCTCGCCATCAAGAGGTTGAATGAAAATGATATCATCACAGTATCTCCGGTAGAATATTCCATGCCGCTCGCACAATTCATAAATCTCTCGATCGAAATCGAGCATATAGATATTGGAAAGTACAGCTGACATAGCTGATCCCTGCGGAATACCATAGGGATCAGAGTGAACGCTGATCACCTTTGGAGTTGCACTTCTCAGCAGAGCTCTAAAATCTGATGCTGAACATACTCGATCAATCTGGCCTTTAATGATCTGTTTGTCCGTGAGACCAAAAATATCACAAACATCTTCGATTTTGACTGTGCTGTACTTGGTCAGAGACTTGAAAATCTTATAGTGATCTTTCGGCAATGTGTTTTGCCCGAGAACTTCCTGCCACTTCTTTTTTAATTGATTGTGGTCAAGATTTTCGAAGAAAGAAGATATGTCTAAAGTTATAACTTTAGCAGCTCCAACGTCCTGCAAAAAACGAAACGCATCGACGGCGTTAGAATAGTTTGTTCCCATATTAGGTCGATAAGCAATCACCGCCTTAGAAAACGCCTCATCTGCGAATTCACCCTCATATAAGTCTGACAGCATTCTTGCGTAATAGGAATAAACGTAGCCGTCCTTGTGAGAGGACAGCTTAATTGGTCGCTTTTTTGGGAGAATGATTTTTCGGCGCTTTACCAGCTTGCCGGTCGAGTTGGGTATTTTTTCGGTCCGATAACGGCGAGTGAGGATTACAAATTCGATGAACGGATAGAAAGCGTGTTTTGCAACAGTTGCCGGATCGGAAACAAAGGACTTTGCAGCCGAAGGCCCCAACGGCTCATCAAAATGAGCGTAATTTTTCCTTCTATACCAGTGCTTCCGCTTAAACAATGAGCAAACCCCAGAGCCGGGTTGGCGCGCCCATCTGGCTCTGGGGTGACAAACTCATCTTTATGCCTAGGCACGCACGCCAACAAACTCGTTATGTTACTATGGAGGTGTAATCTAATGATATACACGCATCACAGCGTAAAGATCATTGTCAGGATATTAATCGTGGTTATCCAGCGATTAGTACTTGACGTTTCAAACCCTCACCCTTCCGGTCTAGTCGTTACCGAAAGCACATAAACTGTAGTTAATTTCACAGGATTTGCAACCTTAAATAAGAAAAACCTGTACTATCTCGGGCTGCATTATTGATCAGATTATGTAGTGAATACCGCATTCCGTTTTGTCCTGACCGGCCCAGCGACCGGCACGCACATCGCTTGAATTCGGATCAACACGGTCCGTGCACGGCATGCAGCCAATCGACAGAAATCCCTCGGCCTGAAGCGGATGGCGCGGCAACGCACGATGTTCAAAGATATCGTCGATATCTTCGCGCTTGTAACCGGCCAGCGGGTTGATCTTGATCCGCGAACCGGCTGGTTCAACCACCGGAAGCGCATCACGTTCACCACCATGGAACCGTTTGCGACCGGTCAGCCAGGCGTCATAGCCCTCAAGCGCACGCTGAAGCGGCTCGACCTTGCGCAAATAGCAGCATTTGGCGGTGTCCGAGGCAAACAGCATGCCGTTGGGGTCTTCGGCTTTCAGCTTTTCCTCGTCCGGGCGCATGATCCTGATGTTGGTCAGGCCCAGCTGATCAACAAGCTGTTCACGATATTTGTGGGTTTCGCCAAACAACTTGCGGGTATCAAGGAAAATGACCGGCAAGTTGCGGTCGACTTCGGCAACCAGTGCCAGCAAAGCCGCCGCCTCGGTCCCGAAGGACGAGGTCATGGTCACACGGCCCTTGAATTCCTCATGCACCATCGGCTCGATCAAAGCGACGCCTTGCAAGTCTCCGTAGCGGCTCATAAGTTCGGCCGCACGCTCAGTTGCCTCTTCCAGCGACATAGAACCACCGGTAACTATGTCTTCTTCGCGCATTACGTTCATGGCAACCATCCACGACGATCAATGTAATCGTCTGTTTTTTCCAGCAACTGTTTCATGTCTGCACCATTTGCTTTCCATTTTTCGCGTTCTGCAGCGAGCATGGAAAGGCGTTCAGGCCAATTCGGGTCCAACCACCGTTCTATAGCACGTCGAATTCTTCCAGCAAGCCTTGGACTTTTACCATTGGTCGAAACCGTGATCATCAGATCACCGCGCTGAACACGCGCTGGTGAAAAAAAATCACAGTATTCCTTCACATCCTCGACATTGGCGATGGTGCCGACCGCCTTGGCAATGGCGGCAAGTTCGGCGGCCTTTTCTTCGCCAAGGTCGACAATGAACATGATGGATGCCGCATTCACATCTGCCGAATTCGGCAAATAGCGATGCAGGCGATCACCGGCCTGATCGACCAGTTCGGGTATCGGGCTTTCCGAGTAAACGGTGACGTATTTTGCCCCATCACCGTCAAACTGGCGCAAACGGTTCAGGGTTGCCTGACCGTTCCCGACCAAAGCGACCGAAAGTCGCGTCAGGTCCAGATTGATGGGAAACATCGTCGATCCTCTAAAAAGAAGTTTCTGTTTGTTGTCCATGACTATGGGTGTGGAAATTAAAATATTCAATACATTTTTTATGTGTTTTATAATTATGTACACAATTAATAGTGTTTTATTTGAGGCGAATTATCTGATCCAAAGACCGGGTATCCCGCGTAAAGCTTTTCCTGCAATTTTTCAAAAATGCCCTTATATTGGGCCAAAATCCGGCATAACCATGCCGATCAGACTAACGATCAAGAGAGCGTCCCGATGCCAAGCAGTGCCGCCCCCGCCCTGACCGATCACCCGGCCATATCCCCCGTTGCCCATCGCAATGTCGCCATCTGGCTGTTTGGCTGTGCGGTAATGGTCTTTATCATGGTGGTGATTGGCGGTCTGACGCGCCTGACAGAATCGGGACTTTCGATTGTTGAAT
>Ga0207828_100244_pt1 | contig 32590 bp, 34 predicted proteins | sample TtaePargueraPR_11_FD_187276 | JGI IMG/M metagenome (GOLD analysis project Ga0207828, IMG submission 187276) | Aerobic enrichment media microbial communities from Bioluminiscent Bay, La Parguera, Puerto Rico - Tt and P2 (3) (SPAdes) | ecosystem: Environmental > Aquatic > Marine > Unclassified ...
CCCATCCACGGCCACTTGTCTATGTCACCGAACATGCCGCCCGTGGATGCCCCGCTTAAAGCGGGGCATGACGGGTATTAAGCAAAGGCAATCAGCACGGCCTCACCCAGCATCAAGCCCCAGCTCCTTCCGCTTCTTCTTCGTCAGCCCCAGCGCCACAAGCCGGTGGGACTCGCGGATATACTCTTTCAGCTCGCTATCCTTGAGGCCGGGCTTCTTGTAATGCTGGATCCAGCTCATGCCGCGCGAGGCAAGATAGGGCGCGGGGCGGAGGCCCGGCTGCTCTTTCAGCACTTCATAGGAAAGTTTGGAAACCTTGAAGGTGAAAGCGGGACCGTGATCCCGCCAGCCGCCAATGGCGAACACCTTGCCGCCGACCTTCCAGACATCCGCCCCGCCCCACTGCACCACATGGGTGGTTGAGGGGAGCGAGGCACAGAAGGCATTGAACTGATCGTCGGTCATCAGGGCTTATGACTTTGATGTTTATGACTTCGCGGCTTCCACCTTGTCCTGCGTCTTGGTGTCGAAGTCGCTCGCGTCATGGCGCTCGATGAGCTGGCTTGAAGGCTCGCCCCAGGAACGGTTCACCATGCGCCCGCGCTGCACGGCTTTACGTTCCATCAGCATGTCCGTCCAGCGGATGACGTTTTTATATTCATGCACGGAAAGAAACTCGCCCGCCTCATAAAGCAGGCCCTTGGAGAGCGCGCCATACCAGGGCCAGATCGCCATATCCGCGATCGTATATTCATCCCCCGCCATATATTCGCGCTCGGCAAGATTGCGGTCCAGCACATCGAGCTGGCGCTTTACTTCCATGGCGAAGCGGTCGATGGGATATTCCAGCTTCATCGGCGCATAGGCATAGAAGTGCCCGAAGCCGCCGCCGAGATATGGCGCGCTCGCCATCTGCCAGAACAGCCAGTTCATCGTCTCGGTGCGCTTGTGATGCTCCTTCGGCAGGAAGGCATCAAACTTCTCGGCGAGATAAAGCAGGATCGACCCGGACTCGAAAACCCGCGTCGGCTCTTTCGTGGAGTGGTCCACCATCACCGGGATCTTGGAGTTGGGATTGACCTCCACATAGCCGCTGGAGAACTGATTGCCCTCGCCGATATTGATGATCCAGGCATCGTACTCCGCGCCCGCATGGCCAAGCGCCAGAAGCTCTTCCAGCATGATCGTGACTTTCACCCCATTGGGCGTCGCCAGCGAATAAAGCTGAATGGGATGCTTGCCGGCGGGCAATTCCTTTTCATGGGTGGGCCCGGCAATCGGGCGGTTGATGCTGGCAAACCGGCCGCCGCTTTCGCGGTCCCAGGTCCAGACTTTCGGAGGTGTGTAGTCGCTCACGGTCCTGCTTCCTCTCTGCTTTTTCATTTTGGGGAGGCAGCCCTGATGCCCCCTTTTGCTTTCCTGTAACCTAGGAAGGCGCCTGGGGATGCACAAGCCCGGCTGTTCGGACAAACAGCGGGCCGGCGCCATAACCATTTCTGCATTAGCTTCATGCGACGGTCCGCATGCTCGATGGGAAAACGATGGACTCCCCATAACGACTCAGCCACTATATGTTCCTGTTATGTTCAATCCGCTGGAGATCAGGTGATGAGCAAAGATAAAGACCGGATGGTTTATAAGCGCCCCGATGGAAAATGGGCTAACGAGCGCAACGATTCTGACCGCGCATCAAGTTTGCACTCAACCCAGGGGGAGGCAATCAACGCTGCGCGGGAAATGCTTCAAAATCAAGGTGGTGGGGAGCTAACAACGAAAGGCATGGACGGAAAGATACGTAGTAAAGACACCATCCCGCCGGGCAACGACCCAAATCCCCCGCGCGACACAGAGCACTAAACACAGAGGTCCATCAACATGGTTCAGGGGCAAGTTGTTTTTGTTTCGCGAAACCAAGGCATGCTCGTTGTTCAACACGACGACGGCTTTGCAGTTGTGGAGCTATTGGGAAGTGAAGGCGAATTCGTAACTGGTGACATTGTCCGAGGCGATTGGGCCGCGCAAGGTGGCGAGCCGATCTTCAAAGACGGCGAAGGACACGACGCTTATTTTCAAGGCAACTGGGCCTCAGCGGATCAGGCTTTATCGATTGCTCGAAACACCGGTGGAGGCTGAGAGATAAAGTGGTGCCGGTTGGGTGACTCGAACACCCGACCCCATCATTACGAATGATGTGCTCTACCAACTGAGCTAAACCGGCCCAAGGAAGGGACCCTTGGGGCCCCCGCGAACGGCCCATTCCATAACCGCAAGCGCGGCTTTTGGCAACCGGCAAGGCGCGGGGCGGCGCAAAATTCCCGAAAAACGGGGGCGGAACCGGTCCGCCCGGCAGGCACGGCCCCGCCGCCGGCGTTAATGCGCCGCCAGAAAGGCCCGCACATCGCCTGCGCTTTTCTCCGGCACTTCCTCCATGGCGATGTGGCCCGCCTCCTCATAGATCACCAGAGTGGAGTCGCTCAGGCCCGCATCGAACTTGCGGGCGATCTCCACCGGAATGAGGAAATCCTGGGCGCCCCAGAGGACGAGCACGGGCACGCCGATCTCGCCAAGCCTTTCATGCACATATTCCTGTCCCGCGCCATAGCCCGCAAAGCGTTGCACCATGGCCGCCCGGTTGCCCTGATAGCGGTTCATCGCGGCATAGCGGTCCACCATTTCCTCCGTGACCAGGCTGTCATCGGCAATCACATTGCGCAGCCCTTCCTCCACCATGGAGCGGGAACTCATATAAGGCATGATATCGCGCAGCACGGGCGTCGAGGCCATGCGGAAGGCGATCGGCGCGTCGCGGGTCCCCGCAGGCGGAAAGCCACCCGACGAGACCAGGACGAGATGGCTCACTTTTTCAGGATGGTCGAGCGCGTAAGCCAGCGAAACGCCCCCGCCCATGGAATTGCCGCCCAGCGCAAAGCGCGTCAGATCGAGCCGGCTTACCACCTCATCGAGAAACCTAACCATGCCCGCACGCGAGTAATCATCGCCTGGCACCGCGCCAGTCAGCCCATGGCCGGGCATGTCCACGGTAATGATCCGGTAGGTATCGCCAAGCTCTTCCGCCCAGGGCTCCCAGGTGTGGAGCGATGAATTGGAACCGTGAATGAGAATGATGGGCATGCCGTCTTGATTGCCCTGGTCGCGGTAATGCGCTTTTGCCCCGTCCGGCAGTTCCATAAAGGCGGAAGGCGGCGCGGCATAGTCCGCCACATCTTCCAGCGTGTAGTCAGGCCGGATGAAAAAGGCTGCGAACAAGAGCACCGCAACCACGATGAGCGTGACGGCCACGCCCAGTATTTTCTTCACCATTTTGCTCCCCCTGCGGACGGGCTTTCCGCGCGTCCGTTCTCCTCCTCAAGAGGCCCCGGATCATCCGGGATGATGGGAGAGAGGATAGCACCTTCCGCGCGGGGCGTCTCAGTGCGGGAAGAAGCCGGCGGCGCGGCGGGAAACTCTGCGCGCGGCGTTTCTTTTTCCGGGCCCTCCGCCGCCGGCTCTTCCGGCAGATCAGGCATGGAGGGCGCGGAAACAGGCACGATCATCGGCTCGGGCACTTTCCATTCGAAGGCATCAAACCGGCCCGTGCGCGGACAGACCGGCAGCCAGATCTCGCTCACCGTCGCATCGCTCACCCAGGCGGGATCGCGCGGCGCATGAAGGGCGCGCGAGAGCCACTCGCGGCCGCGGCCCCTGTTGCCAAACTGACCTTCCTCGATCTCCGCCATCAGCTCGCAGACCTGACGGCTTGGTTCACCGGCTTTCTGGAAGCCGGTATAGGGCTGCAAGGCCTCCCGTGCCGTCTCCCAGCTGCGCGCCGCAATGGCAGCTTTCGCCAGAGCAAGATGGCTTTCCTTGTGATCTGCATTGAAGCCGGCAAGGCGCTGCACCTGCCGCTCGCGGTCATAAGCGCTCATGTCGCGGTGGATCAGCACATAGGCATCGAAAAGCGAGGGATGCGGCGAAGAAGCCCAGGCCCGCTCCACGAGCCGCGCCGCCTTGCGGGTCTTGCCCGCGTCACCCAGAAGCCGCGCGGTCAGAGAAACGGCAGGCGCGAACGCAGGTTCAAGGTCCGCCGATTCGCTTGCGGCGGAAAGCGCTTCGGCGCGTTTCTCCTTCGCGCTTTCAGAACCATCGCCGCGTGTTTCCTCCACCAGCTCCTGCGCCTTTGCCGTCAGCACGACAGCGCGGCGGCGGCGCCCTTCCATCCGGTCGATCGTGTGAGACGACACCATCTTGTCGAGCGTGGCCGCCGCCCCGTCCCAGTCCCCTTCCAGCGTTTGAAGCTGAAACACAGCGTCGGACGCCCAGACCGTTTGCGGAGCCGCTTCAAGCGCCGCGCGCGCATGATAAAGCGCGGCTTCCCGCTCGCCTGCCCGCTGCGCCTGCATGAAAAGTCCGCGATGACCGATGACTTTCGTTTCTTCGGTCTCCAGCATGGCGGCAAAGGACGCGCGCGCCGCTTCCGCATCCCCGTCAAGCTGTGCGGCCTGCGCAAGCAGCAATTGCGAAAGCGGCCCTTCGCCCAGAAGCCGCATAGCCTGCGAAGATCTGAGCCGCGCTTCACGCGCATCTCCCGCCGCAACGGCCACAAGACCTTTCGTCAGCGCAAGATATCCCTTGCGCTCCCGCCGCCGTTCCAAAAGCGAAAAGACGCTTGAGGGCACACGCCCGATCCCGTGCAGAAACTGCCAGAGATAAACACCCGCCCCCGCAATCAGCGCAACAAGACCGGCACCTACGACGAAGCTGGTGCGGATTTCATACCCGCGCCAGTGAACCACAAGTTCGCCCGGCGACTGCGCCAGCCAGATCGCGCCAAGCGAGAGCAGCGCGAGAATGGCAAAGATGATCAGCACACGGCGCATATCTTATCCGTCTCCTGCTGCAATCTCGCGCATGACAAGGCGGCTCATATCCGCAATCAAGGCCTCTCCCTTGAGGCGTGCCTGCGCACTTGCAAGCCAGTCCGCCGCCGCGCCGCCTGCCGGGCCCGTAAGCTGTTGGCCTGCCGCAACCGCGCCCGTCAGATCCTTTTCACCAAGACGGCGCTCCATGCGCGCAAGCACGGCCTCCGCATCTTCGCCTTCCACCTCGCCCTGACGGCGGATGGTGATGAGCGTGCGGGCATTGGCGACAAGCTTGTCCCAGAAACCCTCCGCTCCCGCCGTGGTTTCGGCGTGAAGGATCTCGGGCACCAGCGCATCGAAACGCCGCTCAAGCGTTTCAAAGGAAGGAACGCCCGTGGCCGCAATTTCTTCAAGCGCAGCAATATCCTCGCGCGGGCCGGTGATTTCCGTGATCGCCTGCAACTCGGAAAGGAAAGGCTGCCCAGCCTCAAAGGCGCGCGTAAGGCTGGCAAGCACAGCGCCCAGCGCGGCCTTTTCCGCGCCGGAAGGTTCGTTGACCTTTTCCGTCACGATGGTCATTTGCGATGAAAGCGCGGCCACTTGCGGACCAAGCGCGCCGACCCCGGTTTCCAGCGCATTCAGACGGCGCTCATTCGCGCCCACTTTTTCCATCAGACCGGCAGGCGGCAGTTGCGCGCGCAAGGCATCCGCCTGCGCCTGCAAATCATTGGCCCGCTCGCGCAAACCTGTCATCGCCTCGCCCGTTGCCTTGGCATTAGTGTCGAGCCGCTGGCGTAAATCCGAAAGCCCGCCTTCCAGAGCTTCAAGCGCCGCGGCAAGATCTTCCACCCGCTCCGGTTCGAGCGCGGCGGCGCGCGCTTCGGCTTCATTGATGCGTTCGGCAAGGCGCGCCGTTTCATTGCGCGCAAAATCCGTTGCCGCATTGATGCGTGTTTCGAGCGCGGCAAGCCGCGCCTCCTCCGCGCCCTCATCTCCTGCAAGGGGAAGCGCGCCTGAAAAATGGAGGACGAGGCCAAGCGCCGCCGCGCCAATAAGCCCGCCGCCCACACCCGCGCCAATGACCGGCGCAAGCGGCCGTGGGCCCCGACCCGCGTCTTTCTCCGCAGCCGTCCCGCTCACCTCTTCGGCCTTCCCATCAATGATGCGGGGATCATCACTCTGCCCGGATTTGCTTTGAGCTTTCTTCTTGTTGGGACTGAGAATCTCGGGATCGTCCTTCTCCCGGCCTCCATTGTCGGTCTTATCGCTCATCTCCGCTCCCTTATCCGCATCTCCGGACCTCGAAGCCGCGGCAGCCTCACTTCAGAATCGCAGCATAGCGCGTTTAAGAAAAGGGCGCGCCTCCCGCCTTAATCCAGCAGCTTGAGCAGCGCCTCTTCATTGGGCTGCGCCGCAACCTCGATCTCCGCCACCTGCACGCCGGCGAGCTCCTGCGCAATCCCAGGCGCCAGGCAAAAAATGGAAAGTCGCTGCAGCGCGGGCAACAGCCCCTCCGCCTCACATAAACGCTTGAAAATACCTGCGGTGCGCCGGGAATAGAGAAGAACACCGTCGAGCGCGCCCTCTTGCAGCGCCGCCCGCGCCGCCGCCGGCAACCGGTCCGCCGCAGCCGCCTCATAAAGCACCGCCCGCCCGGTCTCGAACCCGTCTTTTTTAAGCCAGGCTTTGAGGTCGCCCGCAATCACTGCTCCGGAAACATGGATAAGCCGCCCCTTGCCAGGCTGGCACAGCTTGCGCGCAAGGGCCGCAAGCGCCACCGCATCGCCGTCACCTTCATACACCTCTTCAAAGCCGGTCTCTTTCGCCAGCGCCGCCGTCGTCGGCCCCACCGCAAGAAGCGGCACATCCAGCCAGACGGCGAGATCGGCCCGGCCCGCAAAGGCGCGCACACCGTTCGCGCTCGTCGCAAGGATCGCCTGAACACCGTCCCGCCGAAGCGGCACATCGCTTTTGAAACGGATGTCGAGAAGCGGCGCGGCAAGCCCCTCATGCCCGAGCGCCGCAAGCCGCTCTTTCAGGGCTTCCGCATCTTCTTGCGGCCTTGTGACCAGCAGTCGCACACAAAACCCCTTCTGGCAGGGTTGGACAGGAGAATTCTATTCTTCCGCGAAAAATGAAGCGAGTTCCGCGCCCGCCTTTTCCTTCACCGCCCGCGCTGCCGCCTGGCCGAGCGAAGCGGCTTCCGCCGCCGGGCCTTCCAGCTCATGGGTCAGGCTCAAGGAGCCGTCCGGCTTCACGATCTCGCCTTTGAAATGGATGCGCCCGCCCTCAAGTGTCGCATAGCCTGCAATCGGCGTGTGGCAGGAGCCGTCCAGTTCCGCCAGAAAGGCCCGTTCCGCCGCCATGCGGATGGCCGTTTCCTGGTGATTGAGCGGCTGCAGCAGATCGGCCAGCGCTTCATCATCCACGCGCCGCTCAATGCCGATGATCCCTTGCGCAATGGCAGGCAGCATCTCTTCCGGTTCCATGGGCTGCGTGGCCGTCTCCAGCATATCAAGCCGGGTCAGCCCCGCCATGGCAAGCAGCGTCGCCTCCGCCACCCCGTCACCGAGCTTTCGCATGCGGGTCTGCACATTCCCGCGGAAGGGCACGATCTCGAGATCGGGCCGTTTGGCGCGGATCTGAGCGGCCCGGCGCAGCGAGGAGGTGCCGAATTTCACGCCCTCGGGCAGCGCATCGAGCGAGCCATATTTGAGACTGATAAAGGCATCGCGCGGATCTTCGCGCTCAAGCACACAGTCGATGATGAGCCCCTCGGGCAGCACCGTCGGCATGTCCTTCATCGAATGAACGGCAAGATCGATCCGGCCATCGGTCAGCGCCTCTTCGATTTCCTTGGTGAAGAGCCCCTTGCCCCCGATCTCCATGAGCTGGCGGTCCTGGAACTTGTCCGCCGTGGTCTGGATGATCTCGAAAACGACATCGTCCGCGCCAAGCCCATGCGCCTTGCGCAGACGGGCCGCCACCATCTCAGCCTGAATGAGAGCGAGTTTGGAGCCACGGGTGCCGATGCGAATGGGACGTTGCATATATAAAGCCGTGAATGCTAGCAGTGAGCCGGTTGGGCGGCAGGTGCCGTTGGGTCTGGATAAATGACTGTCCGCCCCTTATACGGGCGTTGCGGCCCCGATAATAGGCCCGGAAACAGGAATATTCTGCGGAAAAATGGCGAATAGTGACGCATCAGGCGGGCCGGGCGAGTTGGTCGTCCTCGGCCTCGAGACGAGTTGCGATGAAACCGCAGCCGCCATCGTGCGCCGCCGGGCCGATGGCTCGGGCGATCTGCTCGCCAACCGCATCCTAAGCCAGGAAGATCACGCGCCCTACGGCGGCGTGGTGCCGGAACTTGCCGCCCGCGCCCATATCGCCCATCTCGACCGGCTGGTAGATGAAGCGCTAGAGGAAGCAGGCCTCGGCTTTGAAAACCTCTCCGGCATTGCCGCCACCTCCGGTCCCGGTCTGATCGGCGGGGTGCTGGTCGGCCTTATGACCGCCAAGGGCCTCGCCTTTGCCCATGATCTGCCGCTGATCGGCGTCAATCATCTGGAAGGCCACGCCCTGACCGCGCGCCTGACCGATGATGCGCCCTTTCCCTATCTGCTGCTTCTCGTCTCCGGCGGCCATTGCCAGCTTCTCATCGTGGAAGGGGTCGGCCGCTATGAGCGCCTGGGCGGCACGATCGACGATGCGGTGGGCGAGGCCTTCGACAAGACCGCCAAGATCATGGGCCTCGGCTTTCCGGGCGGCCCGGCGGTCGAGAAGCTGGCCCGCCAGGGCGATGCGGACCGCTTTCCTCTTCCCCGCCCGCTGACGGGACGGGAAGGCTGCGACTTTTCCTTCTCCGGCCTCAAGACGGCCGTGCGCAAGACGCTCCTCGATCTTGCGGAGGTGACGGAGCAGGACAAGGCTGACCTTGCCGCCTCTTTCCAGAAGGCAGTCGGCGACATTCTTTCGAGCCGTGTGAAGGCAGCGCTCGCCATGGCGGGCCGCCGGCTAGGCGATCAGCCGCGCCTCGTGGTGGCAGGGGGCGTTGCCGCCAATACCTATTTGCGCGGAACGCTCCAAGACCTTTGCACGGAAAGCGGCGTGTCCTTCATTGTTCCGCCTCCGAAATTTTGTACCGACAATGGCGCCATGATCGCCTGGGCCGGCGCCGAGCGCCTCGCCCTTGGCCTGACCGACGGTTTCGAGCTTTCGGCCCGCGCCCGTTGGCCGCTGACGGAAATCGCCAGCGCCTGAGATTCGCTCACGGCAAATATCCCTGCAAATGCGCAAAAAAAGCGCCGGCTGGGGGAAGCCGGCGCCAGATCTGAGCTTTGGGCTCAGGGGGGTGCCGGGCCCCGCTAAGGGGAGGGGGATGCAGGACCCGGCTCGGGGATGAGGAAAGATGAAACTCTGTAAAACTGCGTCTGTAACTCTCTGAGGTCAGCGCCGCTTACTGGGCGACCTGCGCCACAAGAAGAACGGCGTAAACGGCAAGCGCGAAGCCGACCAGAGCATGCGGCGTCACAAACTGACGAAGATCAAAATTCTGCATGGGATGCTCCCTGGGTTCTGATATCGACCAAACGTTCCAAAATCTTGTTTCGGGGACATTCCCGGCCCTGCGGCCAGCCTCTCTTGTCCCGCGATGACAGGGATATGGGAGCCCCTGAACAAAAAACAATGAACGAAATCGATTTTATTTATTGTTCAGCACATATTTTTGCTGCGCCGCACAAAAATGGTCGGAAAATCAAGGGTTTGGAGAAGGACGGCGGGGCAAAAAAATTTTGCCTGCGGCGCGATTCACCGCTTGAAACATGCGGAACGGAAAGGACGTAGCGCGTCCCGCTGAATCCAGTTGCTTTTTCCACAAGGACCTGCGCAGAGTATCGGCATCAGTTTCGAGCGACTGCAGTCTTCTGCCTTGCTTTGCCGCAAGCTTTCTGCCGACACCACTTGAGCTGCTGCCGTATGCGCTCCGGAAGATCCGGCCATGCGGGTTATCTATCCTATATCTTGAAAGTGACGATATATATGACGACCGGAACAGTTAAATGGTTCAACGCCACCAAGGGCTACGGCTTCATTGAGCCGGAAGATGGCGGCAAAGACGCCTTCCTTCACATCTCTGCTCTTGAGCGCGCAGGCATTTCCAACATCCAGGAAGGCCAGCGGGTGGAGTTCGAACTCCAGACCGGCAAGAACGGCAAAAGCTCTGCGGAAAACATCCGCCTCGCCTAAGCCTCAAAAGGTTTAGTGACGGGAAAGTTCGGAACCGGCGGCTGCAAGGCTGCCGGTTTTGTTTTGGGCAGCGCCCGCGCAAAGCCCGTCCGCAATCAGCGCAAAGACCCCGCCCAGCTCATATTCCAGCCGCTCGAGCGACAGCCGCGAAAAAAGCTGCGGATAGGAAAACCGCATCGTGGCCGCCTGAATGAATTCAGAGACTGCGGCTGTGTCCTCCACCAGGAACTCGCCGGCCCTGTTGCCCATGTCGAGAATGGCGGCAATCACGTCCCGCTCGCGCTTCAGCCCCTCATTGTGAAAGGAGGGCCGCTCGGCAGTGACGATTTGCGCCATTTCCACGATCTTGGGGTCTTCCTCCAGCGTCTCGAACGTGGTTCTGAGGTCCTGCAGAAGAAACCGCCAGAGCCGCTCGCGCGCCGAAAGCCCCGGCTCATCGAGAATGCGCTGCAGCTCTTCGGCGGTTTGGACAGAAGAGCGGTGGCATATCTCTTCGGCAATATCGAGCTTGCCGGGAAAATAACGGTAGAGATTACCCGGCGACATATCGCAATCAGCAGCAAGCTCCGCCATGGTCGTCTTGCCATAGCCATAGTGGAAAAAACGCCGTTTTGCGGCAGCGATAATTTTTTCACGCATCTCGTCGGGACAGCTCATGCAAAGAATTGTAGGCTCCCGCGCGTCAGAAACAAATGAAAAATGAACAATCAATGATTCGTTCACTATTTTCCCGCGCAGAAGAGGCTGGCCATGGGTAAGGCAGCATTGACCCATATTGCCGTGGTGGGCGGCGGTGCCTGGGGCACCGCGCTTGCCTCCGTCGCCGCCCGCGCCGGACGGCAGGTCACGCTCTGGGCCCGGGAAGCTGAAGTCGTCAAAGCGGTGAACGCCGGTCACGAAAACAAGCCCTTCCTGCCCGGCATTCCCCTCGATCCCGCCATCCGGGCCACCTCGGACTTTGCCGGTCTTGCCCATGCGGACGCCATTCTTCACGTTGCCCCCGCCCAGCATCTGCGTGCCGTGACCAGAAGTCTTGCGCCACACCTCAAAAAGGGCGCACCGCTTGTCATTTGCGCCAAGGGCATCGAACAGGCAACCGGCAAGCTGATGAGCGACGTCGTGGCCGAGGAAGCGCCGGGCGCCCCGCTCGCCATTCTTTCGGGTCCGAGCTTTGCCGCCGATGTAGCCAAGGGCCTGCCCACCGCCGTCACGCTCGCTTGCGCCGATGAAGCGCTGGGCGCCAGGCTCGTTGATGCGATCGGCCTGCCGACCTTCCGGCCTTATCTTGCAAATGATGTGGTGGGCGCGCAGATCGGCGGCGCCGTGAAGAATGTGCTCGCCATTGCCTGCGGCATCGTTCAAGGCAAGAAATTCGGCGACAGCGCCCGCGCGGCCCTCACCGCCCGCGGCTTTACGGAAATGACACGCTTCGGCGTGGCGCTTGGCGCGGAGGCCGCCACCATGCGCGGCCTTTCGGGCCTCGGCGATCTCATTCTCACCTGCGGCTCGCTGCAAAGCCGCAACATGTCGCTCGGCGCCGCGCTCGGCGAAAGAAAGACGCTGGAAGAAATCCTCGGCGCCCGTTCCTCCGTTTCAGAAGGCGTTTACACCGCGCAGGCCGTGACGCGCATGGCGGCAGAATTGAAGATCGACCTGCCCATTTGCGAGGCCGTGCATCAGATCGTGTCGGGCAAGGCCAGCGTCGACGATGCCATCGCCGCCCTGCTCGCCCGCCCCTTCACAACCGAAGACCTCTAACCAAAGGACCACCCATGCTTTTCTGCATCATTGGCACAGACAAAGAAGGCGCGCTCGAAAAGCGCCTTGCCAACCGCGACGCGCACCTCAAACATTGGGGAGACAGCGGCACGGTGAAACTGGGCGGCCCCTTCACCAGCGATGACGGGGAAAAGATGATCGGCTCCATGCTCGTCATCGACGTGGAAGACCGCGCCGCCGCCCAGAAGCTCGCCGATGCCGACCCCTATAAGGTCAATGGCGTCTTCGAGAGCGTGGACGTGCGCGCCTGGAAATGGCTTTTGAAAGACAAGTAAGAGAGAACGGCATGGCCTACTGGCTTTTCAAATCGGAACCCTCCACCTGGAGCTGGGACAATCAGGTCAAGCGCGGCGCAAAGGGTGAGCACTGGGACGGCGTGCGCAACTACCAGGCCAACAACAACATGAAAGCCATGAAGAAGGGCGATCTCGGCTTCTTCTATCACTCGGTCGATGAAAAGCGCATCGTCGGCATCGTGGAAGTCATCAAGGAACATTACCCCGATGACAGCGACGCCTCCGGCCGCTTCGGCATGGTGGACATCAAAGCCATCGAGCCCGTGCCCACTCCCGTCACCCTTGCGGATGTGAAGGCGGACACCGCTCTTTCCGAAATGGCGCTGCTCAAACAGTCGCGCCTTTCCGTTCAGCCGGTGACAGAAGCGGAGTGGAAACACATCTGCAAAATGGCCGGTGTCAAAAAAGTGCCGCTCTCGAAGAATAAATAGGCGGCATGCTTAAAACCGCCCCCGCCTATCTCTGCTCTCTCGATGATCTCGACGATCCCGGCACGCGCGAATTCAGTGTGGACCGGGAGGGGCGCCTGCAAAACGTCTTTCTCGTCCGCAAGGGCAATGACGTCTTCGGCTATCTCAATGCCTGCCCCCATGCAGGCCAGCCGCTCAACCGCATGCGCAGCCGATTTCTGAATTTGAGCGAAACCCACCTCTTCTGCTCGGCGCATGCCGCCACCTTCGAGATCGAAACCGGCCTCTGCCTCGGCGGTCCCTGCGCAGGCAAAAGCCTAACGCAAATATCACTGCACCGCGATGGGGATGAGGTGTTTCTCGCGTAGCGGCGGGGCCGCCCCTCAGATCACCAGCCGCGTCGTGCATTCCTCATTCGGATGCAGAATTTCTGTCAGCGCGGCGGCAAAGGTGCCGGTCTTTTTCTCATAGACCGCAAGCAGATAGGTGTCGCCCGGCGTTGTCTGTTCGAAGTCACGGATGCGTTTGACGAGCTTGTCGGTGATGCTTTCCGCGCTTTCATCACCGAATTCATGCGTGATGAACACCCGGTAATCAGCACGCGCCTGAAGCAGCTTGTCGAAATCATCCCAGATGTCGCCAAAGCTGCGCGCCCATTTGCATTCACAGGCGAGCACAATACGCCGGGTAGAGCTTTCTGCCTGGCCCTTGCCTGCATCAAACACCCAGGCGAGATCATAGACCCATTCCCCGCGCACATGATCGCCGGTGATGCCGTTCGCATAGACCACATGGTCCCGCTCACCGCCAAGCGCTGCGAGTTTTTCCTTAATGCACAGCGTCCAGTCTTCGTCAAATGCGTCGGGAAGTTCGGCGGGAACTTCGTTCAGAATGCCTACGATCTTTTGATAAATATCTCTCATGAATCCTATTGCTGTTTTGCAAACCCTTCAAAATCCTGAGCCATCGCGGTTGCCGAAAGCTCGATGAGTTTTCTCCCGTCCTCGATCCGCGCAAGAGAGGGATCGGAGCCGATACGTCCATCGGGAAATTTCGCGCGGTAATCTTCCGCGTCTGTAAAACGTCCGGAAGGCGCAATGGCAGGTTCCATCGCCGCTTCCTTCACCGCATGCGGAAACGCGGCATAAGTGATCGCGACTTCCGACGGTGTGGCATGACTACCATGCGCACTGCCATAAGTCTCGCGGCAGAAGTCCAGCACGGGCCGGAAATCCCACCAGTTGACGAGCTTGCACTGCAATCCCGCCCGGTTTGCGCCGGGCCTTCCAAGACTGCGGTCCGCATGAATTTCGGAAAATGCCGACTGCAGCGTGGCGATATTGCCGCCATGCCCGTTGAAGAAATAAAGCCGGTCAAAACCATGCCGCGCCAGAGAAGACGCCCAGTCGAAAATCGCGGCGATCATGGTGGAGGGGCGCAAGGTCATGGAGCCGGCAAACCCCATGTGATGCTGCGCCATGCCCACATTGAAAGTAGGGGCGATCAGCATGTCCGTCATTTCCGAGGCGCGCTTTGCAATCACTTCCGGGCAAATCGCATCCGTGCCGATCAGCCCGTTCGGCCCATGCTGCTCCGTCGAGCCCACCGGAATGACGATAGCTTTCGACCGCTCAAGATAGTCTTCGACTTCCGGCCAGCTTGCATGATGCAGCAACATGAGATGCGTTCCTTACAGAGGTGTCTGCAAGTCTAATCCCTGAAGCAGCGCCATGCAAAATTGCCGGGACGCAAGGGAAACCGGCCTTCCTCGCGCTGCGCTTGACGCCTGCTTGCCCAGGGAGGAAAAGGACGGAACGGAATAAAGATAAAAGCGGGAGAGCGAGCGGTGAGTGACGTGAACGAATTGGCCCCGGAAGCGACCGGCCCCCTGAAAGGCGTGCGTATTGTGGATCTCACAAGCGTGGTCTTCGGCGCTTATGCAACGCAGATCCTTGCCGATATGGGCGCGGAAGTGATGAAGGTGGAAGCGCCCTCCGCCACGGGCGGCGGCGGCATGGGCGGCGATATCATGCGCTGGCCGGGCCACCCGCCGGAAGGATCGCCCGCCGATCTCGGCCCCATCTTCATGACCATCAACCGCAACAAGCGCTCCGTGCTGCTCGACCTCAGTAAGGAAAAGGCCCGCGAGGCCTTTCTCAAACTCGTGGCGACGGCAGATGTGCTGACCTCGAACATCCGCTATGGCGCCATGAAGCGGCTCGGCCTTTCTTATGAAGACGTGAAGGCGGTGAAGCCCGATATCATTTTCGTCCATGCCGCAGGCTATGGCTCGGACGGACCTTATGCCGGCATGCCCGCTTATGATGATCTCATTCAGGCAGGCTCCGGCGCGGCGGACCTCCTCTCCTATATGGACGGCAATCCCGCGCCCCGCTACATGCCGACGATCATTGCCGACAAGGTGTCGGGCCTCTTTCTCGTTTCCGCCGTCACCGGCGCGCTCTTTCACAAGGAACGCACGGGTGAAGGCCAGTTCGTCGAAGTGCCGATGCTCGAATCCGTGACCTCCTTCATGCTGGCGGAACATTTTTACGATCATGTCTATGATCCGCCCACCGGCCAGTGGACCTATGGCCGCATCACCAATCCGGACCGCCGCCCCTACAAGACGAAAGACGGCCATATCGGCCTGCTGCCCTATTCCGACAAGCAATGGGAAGAGTTCTTCGATCTAGCAGGCCGCCTGGACGAGTATCTGAACGATCCGCGCTTCAAGGACTACAAGGTCCGCACAAAGAACATTCAGGCCCTCTACGCCATGATCGAGGAAACGACGCAGCTCAAGACCACCGCCGAGTGGCTGGAACTTCTGCAGGCGCGCTCCATTCCCGCGGTGAAGATGAACAAGCTCGATGATCTGCAGGAAGACCCGCACCTGAAAGCGGTGAACTTCTTCGCGCCTTACGATCACCCCCATGCGGGGCGGTATTTTGCGCTGAAGCCGCCGGTGCGCTTCACCGGCTCGCCGTCGAATATCCGCCGCCACCCGCCGCGCCTTGGCGAACAGACGGAAGAAGTGCTGCGCGAAGCAGGCCTTTCGGAAGAAGACATTGCGGCTCTTGCGCCGGGCAAGAAAGCGGCTGAATAAGCCGCTTAGGCCCGCCGCGGCGCGCGCTCTTCCTCGCGCTCTGCATCCAGAAGCGCGATCAGTTCATCCGGCGCCACGGGCTTGTTGAAGAAATAGCCCTGCAATTCATCGCAGCCCATGGCGGTCAAAAGATCCGCCTGGGAGGCGCTTTCAACGCCTTCGGCCACCACCGCCAGGCCAAGCCCCTTGCCGATCTCGACAATCTGCCTTGTGAGCAGCGCATCCTGCGCATGGGTGAGCCGCTGCACGAAGGATTTGTCGATCTTCAGCTTGTGCACATTGAACTGGTGCAGATAAGCCAGCGATGAATAGCCTGTGCCGAAATCATCGATCAGCAGCTCGACACCAAGCGCAGCAAACTCGTTGAGCTGTTCCTGCACCCGCTCCCGGTCGCTGAGAAGTCCCGTCTCCGTCATCTCGATCTGCAAAAGATGCGGCGGCACACCAAGCTCGCTCAAAAGCGTGCCGATTTCCTGCGCTTGATCCTGCAGCATAAGGTCGGCCGCTGAGAGGTTCACGGAAACAGGCACCGGTTCCGCGCCGAGCCCGATCCAGGACCGGAGCTGAAACACCGCCGTCTGCACCACCCAGCGGCTGAGAACGGTGATGAAGCCGGTTTCTTCGGCAATAGGAATGAACTCGTCCGGCGGCACATTGCCCCGCTCCGGATGCGCCCACCGGATCAGCGCTTCCGCCGCGATGATCTTGCGTGTTTTGGCGCACATGCGCGGATGGAAGACAAGCCGGAACTCGCCGCGCTCCAGCGCAAGGCGCATATCCTGCTGCAGCTTCGCCCGCTCATGCGCTTCATCGGTGAGCTTTTCATCGACGATGGAATAGCAGCCGCGCCCCTGCTCCTTCGCCTTGTATAGCGCCATGTCCGCAAAGCGCATCAGCTCATCCGGCAGCCCCTCGCTCCAGGGATAGATGGCAATGCCGATGGAGCAGCCCACATTGACCGTGTTGCCGATCACCTCATAAGGCGCGGAAATTTCCGAGATCAGCGCATCGGCAAGTTCGTGAATATCCGAGATCCTATCTGCCTCCCGGAACAGAATGGCAAACTCGTCACCGCCCAGCCGGCCTATCTGGCAGCATTCCGGCGCCATATCTTTCAGCCGTGTCGCCACCTGAATGAGAAGCTGGTCTCCCGCTTCATGACCCAGCGTGTCATTGACGTTCTTGAAGCGGTCGAGATCGAGCAGCATCAGCGCAAAGACCTTTCCCGTCTCATCCGTCTCACGCACGGCTCCCGCTAGAAGGTCGGCAAAAGTGAGGCGGTTATAAAGACCTGTCAGCGCGTCGAACTGCGCGCGCTGGCGCAGTTCGTCTTCCAGCCGCTTCCGGTCGCTGAGATCATGCATGATCGTATAGGAGCAGGGCTCGCCCTTGTGCTCGATCATGACGCAGGAAATGAAGGCCCAGAACTCGCTGCCATCCACCTTGCGCAGCCGCGCCTCGCGCCCCGTGCAATAGCCTTGCGTCAAAAGCTCCTTGCGGATTTCCGCAAGCTGCTCCTTGTCGATAAAGAACTCCGGCGTCTTGTGCGAGCCATCCGACTCTGCCACACCGAAAAGGTCATTTGACATGGCATTCGTATAGATGACCTTGCGTGTGTTCATATTCGTGACAATGAGCGGAAAGGGCGCCGCCGACACCATGGAGCGGAACTGGTTCTCGCTCTCCATGAGCTGTTCCAGCATCTCCGCCCGCTCGGTCACATCTTCCACCGAGCCGCCAAGCGCCGTCACTGCGCCTGTTTCATCCGCAAGCGCATAGCCCCGCACACGGACCCAGCGATAGCCGGCATCTGTCGCAAACCGCACTTCGAGATCGTAAGGCTCAGCCCGCTCGCGCTGCCCTTCCATGGCAGCCGCAAGCTTTTGCCGGTCGTCATGATGGGCCCGTTCAACCAGAAGCTCGCCCAGCGCGTCGCGCGGACATTCTTCAATGCCCAGCACACGCCAGGCATTGGCCGATAACGTGAAATCGTCCCGCGCAATATCCCAGAACCAGGACCCGAAGGGCGAGCCCTCCTCCGCCGAGTCGATCCGGCGCTCATGCAGCGCGGCGCGTCTTTCGGCACGCCTTGCACGCGCCGCCGCGTCGTCGGACATTTCTATACTCTCCACCCCCCGTGCTTCTGCCTCCCGGCGCACGGTTTCTTGGCGCTTCCCCATTTTCCCCCCAGTGGAACGGTTGGAACGCATGAACTGTCTCCTGCCCCCAGGAGAGCCCAGCATGAGGGATAGGAAATGAACCAAACCTTTCTCGCCTTGCCCAAAACGCGGGCAGAGTTAATGAAGCGTGACCAGGTGTCCGCCGCTGAAAGCCGCACATGACGCAAGGGGAAGCGGCTGGCGCCCCCGGCTTGCTGCAAGGGGAGGGAACGCCCATAATGCCGCGCAAACAGGCTTAAGAAAGGCTTTCAGCCTTCAACTATTCTGATCACGAAAAAGAACGGCAGGGAGGCCGCCATCATGTCCGAGGCTCAGACTTTTCCCGTCCCCACAGAATGGGCAAAACGCGCCCTCGCGGACGAAGCCAAATACAAGACCATGTATGAGGCGAGCATCGACGACCCGGAAGCCTTCTGGGCCGAGCATGGCCGCCGCATTGATTGGATCAAGCCCTACACCAAGGTCAAGGATGTCTCTTACGCGAAGAATGACCTCCACATCCGCTGGTTCGAAGACGGCACGCTGAACGCCGCCGCCAACTGCATCGACCGCCATCTTGAAACGCGCGGCGATCAGGTGGCCATCATCTGGGAAGGCGATGAGCCGACCGATGACAAGAAGATCACCTACAAGGAACTGCACGGGGAAGTCTGCAAGTTCTCGAATGTCTTGAAAGCGCAAGGTGTGAAGAAGGGCGACCGCGTCACCATCTACATGCCCATGATCCCGGAAGCCGCTTACGCCATGCTCGCCTGCGCGCGCATCGGCGCGGTGCATTCCGTCGTCTTTGGCGGCTTCTCGCCGGACAGCCTTGCGGGCCGCATTCTCGATTGCGAGTCGAACTGCGTCATCACCGCCGATGAAGGCGTGCGCGGCGGCCGCAAGATTCCGCTCAAAGCCAACACCGACAAGGCGCTGGAAAAATGCCCGGACGTCGAATCCGTCATTGTGGTGAAGCGCACCGGCGGCAGCGTGGACATGAAGTCGGGCCGCGACGTCTGGTATGAGGAAGAAAAGGCCAAAGCCTCTGCCGATTGCCCGCCCGAGGAAATGAATGCCGAAGACCCGCTCTTCATCCTTTACACGAGCGGTTCCACCGGCAAGCCCAAGGGCGTGATGCACACGACCGGCGGCTACATGGTCTACACTTCCATGACGCACCAATATGTCTTCGACTATCAGGATGGCGAAATTTATTGGTGCACGGCGGATGTGGGCTGGGTGACGGGCCACTCCTACATCGTCTATGGCCCGCTTGCGAACGGCGCAACGACGCTCATGTTCGAAGGCGTGCCGACCTATCCCTCCGCCTCGCGCAGCTGGGAAGTGTGCGACAAGCACAAGGTGAACATCTTCTACACCGCCCCAACGGCCCTGCGCGCGCTGATGCGCGAAGGCGACGGGCCGGTGAAAAAGACCAGCCGCAAATCGCTCCGGCTCCTCGGCTCCGTGGGCGAACCCATCAACCCGGAAGCCTGGCTCTGGTATTACAATGTGGTGGGCGACGGTCGCTGCCCCATCGTCGACACCTGGTGGCAGACCGAAACCGGCGGCATTCTCATCTCGCCCCTGCCCGGCGCAACACCCTTGAAGCCCGGCTCCGCCACGCGCCCCTTCTTCGGCATCAAGCCGCTGCTGGTGGACAATGACGGCAAGGAGCTGGAAGGCGCCACCCAGGGCAATCTCTGCATCGCCGACAGCTGGCCGGGCCAGATGCGCACCGTCTACGGCGACCATCAGCGCTTCATCGACACCTATTTCTCGCAGTTCCCGGGCCGCTATTTCTCAGGCGACGGCTGCAAGCGCGATGAGGACGGCTATTACTGGATCACCGGCCGCGTCGATGACGTGCTCAACGTCTCCGGCCACCGCATGGGCACGGCGGAAGTGGAATCCGCCCTGGTCGCCCATTCCAAGGTGGCCGAAGCCGCCGTGGTCGGCTACCCGCATGACATCAAGGGCCAGGGCATCTATGCCTATGTGACGCTGAATGCAGGCGAGGAACCGACCGAGGACCTCCGCAAGGAACTCGTGAAATGGGTGCGCAGCGAAATCGGTCCCATCGCCTCGCCCGATCTCATTCAGTGGGCTCCCGGCCTGCCCAAGACCCGCTCCGGCAAGATCATGCGCCGCATCCTGCGCAAGATCGCCGAGAACGATTATTCCAATCTGGGCGACACCTCGACCCTCGCCGACCCCGCCGTGGTGGACGACCTCATCGAGAACCGCCAGAACAAGTAACAGGAAAAAAACCCGTCAGCAAAAGGCCGCCCCACGAGGCGGCCTTTTTCATGGGCTTTTCAAGCGGCGTACGGCCCCATCACAGAATCCACGCGTATGAGACAAGCCCCCAAACACAACCGTCATGGCCCGGCTTGACCGGGCCATCCACGGAAACTTGCCGCAGCTCTTCGGTATGCCTCCGTGGATGCCCCGCATAAAGCGGGGCATGACGCGACTGGGATATACTCCGCTGGGATAAAGCAGCGGCCTGATCAACCCCCTCAGCTCACCCCGCACCACCCGCTGCGCGCGCCGCCATTATAGGCGCGCGCATAGCCGGCCTCGATCAGCGCGTTTGCAAGATCGCCGCGCGCCTCGTCCGCCACATCTGCGAGCACGCGGCCTGCATATTTGCCGTAATGGATATTGGTGAGGCGCACCTCGCGCCCTTCGACCGGCACAAGGAAGAGTTTCGCCGCCCTCGCCTGCGCCTTTTCCTCCGCGCATTTGCCGCGCAGCTCCGGCGTGTCGATGCCCGCAATACGCACCCGGACGGACACATCCTGCCCGAGCCAGATTCGCGCCCGCACATCGAGCGTGTCTCCATCCACCACCCGCACCACATGAGCGGGCACAGGACCTGAAAGCGTTTCAGCCGGGCGCGCGGCCCCGCTGCCCAGAGCAAGCACGACCCCGGCCAGACACGCCAAAACACCCGTTTTAATTGAAGCGCGAATCATACTTCTATTATCGAGGGAATGACCGCCGCCGCACCACCAATTCAGGCGTGCGTTTCTATGAATTTGATCCTACACAAAGAACAAAATAGGAACAATAGCCTAGCGGCAGAATCCCCAGCCGCTCATTTCGAAGTGGAAATGATCCTTGTGGGCCGCGTTGTAATCGGGGCCCAGCACCCCGCCGAAATAACCGCAGGCCCCCTCATGCACCCGGGCAAGGAACCGCGCCTCCGGCGTTCCCGCGTCCCAATCCTGAAGGACGGTGATACGCCGCCCGTCTTTCAGCTCGAAACCCGCAATATCGATCGCGCGGGCGCTCGCATGTTTCGAGCGCCCCCCCGTCGCCGCGCCATTCACATTCCGGCAGGAATAGGTCCCGTAATGAAGAACCCGGGTCACGTCCGTGCCGAGCACATCCCTTGCGGCGGGAATGACACTGTGCCGCTCCCACATGGCAAGCGCGGCCAGCGCCGGGCAGGTGAGCCGCACCCCGCCGCCATAAACCAGTTTTGCGCGCGTCAGCGTCAGCGCATCCGCCGCGCCGCAGCCCTTTTCGCTGGAGGTAATCGCTTTCGGCACGAAACTGAGCGAGGCCGCCCGCGTCAACGTGCCCAGGCACATGCCGGTATCGGCCTGCAACCGGCGCATTTTCAAGGATGTGACGAAGGACGGCTCATGCGCAATTTCAAGCGGCGCCAGCGGATCGAGCCGGGGAGGCAGTTTGGTGTATCCATAAAACCCAAGCGCAAAGAGGCCGAGCACAAGGCTCAGCCAGAAGACCCCCCTTGCCCAGCGGGGCAGCTTGCTAAAAATCGCTGAGGATTCCCTTCTTTTCCCAGTCCCCGTAACGGGTGGGTTCCGGCCCGGCCTGGCCGTTGATTTCCCGGGCGCGCGGATTGGACGCACGTTTTGCCTCTTCTACCGCGCGGCGCGCATCTGCCTCCGCCAGCGCGCGCTGCGCGGCGGGGGACAAGGCTTTGCGCCGTTCTTCCTCGGAAATCTGCGGCGTTTCCGCCGCCGCCGAAGGCATGCCGTGCTCGCTTGAACTTGTCATCACGCTTAATCATATAAAAGCGCTGGGCCAGCGCGTAAAGGCTTGGCCTTAAATTGGAGAGAACGTAAAGCCATGAATATGGTCAAGACAGGCATGCTGATTGCCGCCATGACAGCGCTCTTTATGGGTGTGGGCTTCATGCTGGGCGGCGAAGCGGGCATGCTGATCGCGCTGCTCATCGCGGCGGGCATGAACCTTTTCGCCTATTGGAATTCCGACAAGATGGTGCTGCGCATGTATGGCGCGCGCGAGGTGGATGAGGCCAGCGTGCCCGATTATGTGCGCATCGTCCGCCAGCTTGCTGAAAATGCGGGCCTGCCCATGCCCCGCACCTTCATTATCGAAACCGATCAGCCCAACGCCTTTGCCACGGGCCGCAACCCGGAAAACGCTGCCGTCGCCGCGACCACGGGTCTCCTGCGCATGCTCACCCCGGAAGAAGTTGCCGGCGTCATGGCCCATGAGCTGGCGCATATCAAGAACCGCGACACGCTCATCATGACCATCACCGCCACCATTGCAGGCGCGATTTCCATGCTGGCGAATTTCGCGATCTTCTTCGGCGGCAACCGCAACAACCCGCTCGGGATCGTCGGCGTCATTCTCATGATGATCCTCGCCCCGCTCGCCGCCGCCCTGGTGCAGATGGCGATTTCCCGCACACGCGAATATTCGGCGGATGCCGAAGGCGCAAATATCTGCGGGCGCCCGCAATGGCTCGCCTCGGCCCTGAAGAAGATCGAACAGGGCGCGCAAAGGATCGACAACACGCACGCCGAAGAAAACCCCGCCACCGCGCATATGTTCATCATCAATCCGCTCCACGCCCATAAGCGCGACAGCCTCTTCTCCACCCACCCGGCCACCGCCAACCGCGTCGCCAAGCTGATGGAGATGGCGGGCATGGCCGGCATGAAGGTGAAAAGCCCCTGGGGGTGAACCGCGCTCACACGTCCCGCCGCGCCTCGTAAATCGCGGCGGGCACGCCCATCACCTCTTCCCGGCGCGAAAACCGCTCGCCGATCTTTTCCGCCACGCGGATGGAAGCCGCATTCTCAGGATGAATGACGGAGCAGATGGACGAAGCGCCCAGCCGCTCGAACCCGATTTCGAGCGCCGCGCGCCCGCCTTCGCTCGCATAGCCCTTGCCCCAATGCGCCCGGTCCACCAGCCAGCCGACTTCCACACCGGGCCAGCCTTCCGGATACCAAAGCCCGATCCGCCCGACAAAAGCCCCGCTTGCCTTTTCCTCCACCGCCCACAGCCCGTAACCGCGCATCTGCCAGTGCCCCATCAGCAGGGCAATCTGCCGCCAGGTGTCGGCCCGGCTCATCACTGCGCCCCGGCCGAGATAGCGCACCATCTCCTTATCCGCGTTAAGGCGCGCGAGCGGGCCCAGATCATCCTCCGTCCACTGACGGAAAAAGAGCCGGTCCGTCTTGAATTCGAGCGGCACTCTGTAATCCGCCATCCCTCTTGGCCTCCTGCCCCGCATGTGCTCTAACCGCCGCGAGCATTACCCGAAGGACAGACCCGCGCAAGATGACGGACGCCCCCCAGAAGAAACCGCGCCCCAAAACGCCCCGCCCCGAACCGGCCGGCCTGCCCGCGCGCCGCGCCGCGCATGCTCTGCTGGCGCTGGTTCTGGATGAGGGCCTCTCGCTCGATGAGGCGCTCATCAAAACCGAACCGGCGCTGCGCAAGCTCGAACCGCGCGACCGCGCCTTCACCCGCCTCATTGCGGCAACGGCCTTGCGACGTCTCGGCCAGATCGAGCCGGTGCTGGCCACCTTCATCGAAAAGCCGATCCCGGAACGCGCGCGGCTTGCCCATATCATCCTGATCTGCGCCGCCGCCGAACTTCTCTTCCTCGGCATCAAGCCTCACGCGGCGGTCAATGCCGCCGTTACCGCCGCGGTAAAGGACCACAAGACACGCCCGCTCAAGGGCCTCGTCAACGCCATCGCCCGCCGCCTCGCGGACAAAGGCGCGGACCTCATCAAGGAGCAGGACGCCGCGCGCCTCACCACGCCGGACTGGCTCTGGCAAAGCTGGAGCGCAGCTTATGGCGGGGAAACCGCCCGCGCCATCGCCGAAGCGCATCTGAAAGAACCGCCCCTCGACATCACGGCGAAAGAAGAACCTGCCCTCTGGGCGAGCCGCCTCGAAGCGACGCTCTTGCCCACCGGCACGCTGCGGCTGATGAAAACCGCCCCCGTCGAAAAACTGCCCGGCTTCAAGGCGGGCGGCTGGTGGGTGCAGGACGCCGCCGCCGCCCTGCCCGCAAAATTGCTGGGCGACGTCGCGGGCAAAGACGTGCTCGACCTCTGCGCCGCCCCCGGCGGCAAGACGGCGGAACTGGCCGCCGCGGGCGCCAATGTCACCGCCCTCGATAAATCGCAGGACCGGCTCTCCCGCATCGGGGAAAACCTGAAGCGGCTCGGCCTCAAGGCAGAACTTGTCAAGGCGGACCTGTTGCGCTTCCGCCCGGAGCGGCAATGGGACCTCATTCTGCTCGATGCCCCCTGCTCCGCCACCGGCACCGCCCGCCGCCACCCGGATGTCCTGCATCTGAAAAGCCCGGAAAATGTGACGGCCCTCGCCGACCTGCAGTTCCGACTGGTGAGCAAGGCGCTCGGCCTGCTTAGCCCCGGCGGCACACTCATCTATTGCACCTGCTCGCTGGAGCCTGCCGAAGGTCCGGAACAGATCGCCCGCCTCCTCAAGAACCGCCAGGACGTGACCCGCAGTCCCATTACCCCGGAAGAAGTGGGCGCCCGCGCCGAACTTCTCACCCCGGAGGGCGATCTGCGCACGCTTCCCTCCCATTTTGCAGATCTCGGCGGCCTGGACGGCTTCTACGCCGCCCGCCTGAGAAAATCCTCCTAAACCCTCCGGCCATCTCTCCGGGCCGTTGAAATTCAGCTGGAACAAACCAAATTTAGAAACGTTCTTAAAAGTGATGTTCCACGTGAATAACAAGGAGGGTTTTGATGAGCACCGCCGCTGCCCTGAATAAGAAACCAACCGAATCCGATCCCCATACCGGCATCGCCGAGAACGCCCGCAAGAGTCTGGCCGAAGAGCTGGCAGGTGTTCTGGCCGACACTTGGGTGCTGCTGGTGAAAACCCAGGGCTTCCACTGGAACGTGGTGGGCCCCCATTTTTACGGCCTCCACAAGCTGACCGAAGCCCATTATGAGGACCTTTTCGGCGCGCTGGACGAGCTGGGCGAGCGCATCCGGGCGCTTGGCCATTTTGCGCCCCAGAGCCTGGCGGATGTGACTGGCCATGCGTCCATTGAGGAGCAGGAAAAGCCGGAAGCTGCCCAGGCCATGATCCATCAGCTCATCGGCGACCATGAGCAGGTGGTCCGCCGTCTGCGCAAGGCCGCCTCCCATGCCGATGAGGCGGACGACAAGGTAACGGACGACCTGCTGACCCAGCGCCTTGAAAAGCACGAAGAGGCAATCTGGATGCTGCGGGCCATCGTGTCCGAATAAGGCCCGTCAGGCTGGCAGGGCGGCGCATCGGCGCCGTCCGCCGGGCTTCAAGCTTGCTTGCGCGGCCCCCGCCCCGCTGTTAAGCATGGGCGGTAGAAAGCCTTAACACTCACAAGCAAGCGTAAATGAGCCAGTCCATCAAGATCGCCCCTTCCATCCTCTCTGCCGATTTCGCAAAACTCGGCGGGGAAGTAAAAGCCATCGACGAAGCGGGCGCCGACTATATCCATGTCGATGTCATGGACGGCCATTTCGTCCCCAACATCACCATCGGCCCCGCTGTGGTGAAGGCGCTGCGCCCCCACTCGAAAAAGACCTTCGACGTGCATCTCATGATCGCGCCCGTCGATCCCTTTATCGACGGCTTTGCCGACGCGGGCGCGGACATCATCACCTTCCACCCGGAAGCGGGACCGCATATCCACCGCACCATCCAGTCGATCAAGGCCCGCGGGCTGAAAGCGGGCATTTCGCTCAACCCGGCAACCCCGGTAAATATCATCGATCCGGTGATAGAAGATTTGGACCTTATTCTCGTTATGAGCGTTAATCCCGGATTCGGGGGTCAATCTTTCATCGACTCGAGCCTGCGCAAGATCGAGGCGCTGAGAAAGCGCATCGACGAAACGGGCAAACCCATCGACCTTGAGGTGGATGGAGGCATCAACAAGGAAACGGCGCCGCGCGTCATTGCGGCAGGCGCCGATGTTCTGGTTGCAGGCACGGCGACTTTCACCGGCGGGCCTGCATCCTACGCGAAGAATATCGAGGCCCTGCGCGGCTGAACGCGCACAAGGCCTCGAAAGAGGGAGCCGCTATCATGGCGGTACGGGCCTTGAGCGAGGAACGGGTTTCATCTCCGCCCCCATCCATGGGGCCGCGGGAGGAACATCACATCATGCCGGCAGGCAACCGCCTGCGCGACCTGAGCTGGGCCGCGCTTGCCGGCGCGTTCGACCATTCCCTCGCCTGGATCTTCTCGACCCGCGCCTACCGTCTCACCCTGCGCGGGCCGATGCCCGATCACATGGTCCATTACCCGAAGGACCTGCGCCCCGGCCGCGCCGACAAGGCCGCCGCCATGATGAACGGACGCTTCGACCTGCCAGGCGGCCAGGTGAAAGTAAGCGAGATCTCCCCCTTCCTTGCCGAAGCCCCGAGCGAAACCTGGGCAGAAGAGCTGCATGGCTTTTCCTGGGCGCGGCATCTCTCCGCCCGCGGAGACAAGGAAGCCCGGCAATTTGCGCGCCTTCTGGTTGAAAACTGGGTGAGCGCGGCAGGCCGCTGGCATCCCGTTGCCTGGCGGCCCCATGTGATTGGCCGCCGCCTCATTTCCTGGGTGGCGAACGGACGCCTGCTCATGGAAGACAGCGAGCTTGTCTACCGCTCGACCATGCTGCGCAACATGGCGGCCCAGGCCCGTCACCTCTCCCGCGTTGCACGCCTTGCCCCGCCCGGCGAAGCCCGCCTCACCGCAGCACTCGGTCTTGCCTTTTCCGGCCTGTGCCTTTCGGACGGCCCCAAACGTCTTGCCAAGGGCCTCAAGCTCGTCTGCGAGGAACTCGAAAGACAGATCCTGCCCGATGGCGGCCATGTCAGCCGCAGCCCCGCCGCCCAGCTTTCCATCCTGCTCGATCTCGTCTCGCTGCGCGAAGCGCTGATCGCGCGCCGCGTGGACGTGCCGCTTGAAATCCGCAATGCCGTCGACCGCATGATGCCCATGCTGCGCTTCTTCCGGCATGGCGACGGCAAACTGGCGCTCTTCAACGGCTCGAATGAGGGCCCGGACGGCGCCATCGACGCCGTGCTTGCTTATGACGACACCAAGGGCAAGCCCTTCGGCTTCGCGCCCCATTCCGGCTATCAGCGCCTGGCGGCAGGCCCCTCCAATATCATCGTCGATACCGGCCCGCCCCCGCCCGGCCGGTATTCTCATGACAGCCATGCCGGCTGCCTCTCCTTCGAGCTGAGCGCAGGCAGAAGCCGCATCGTGGTGAATTGCGGCGACACCCGCCTGTTCGGACCGGACTGGCGCGCCGCCAGCCGTGCTACCGCCGCCCATTCGACGCTGGTGGCAGAAGACACCTCCTCGGCAAGGTTCACCCAGGGGGCGATGGCGCATATTCTTCTCGGCCCCCGCCTCATGGAAGGACCGGCCCGGGTTGAAAGCCGCCGCAATGAAACACCGGAGGGCATCTGGCTCGAGGCGAGCCATAATGGCTATGAAACCCGCTTCGGCCTCATTCACCGCCGCCGCCTGTTTCTCAGCGCTGGCGGCGAAGATTTGCGCGGCGAGGACCAGCTCCTGCGCATCGAAGAAGGCGACCCGCCCCCCTGGGTGCCTGCTTACTGGAGGAAGAAGACCGAAAACGAGACCTTCGCCATCCGCTTTCATCTTCACCCGGAGGCCCGCGCCTCCCTTGCCCATGACGGCTCGAACGTGCTGGTACTGCTCGGCAACGGCGATGGCTGGCAGTTCCGCGCCCGTGTGGCGGGCGGCGACGGCCAGCTCGGCCTTGAGGACAGCGTCTATCTGGGCGGCGGGGAAACCACCCGCCGGGCGGAACAGATCGTCGTTTCCGGCCGCGTCTTCAAGGATGAAGCCAAGGTGCAATGGGCCTGGCGGCGGCTTTCTACCCGCGGCGGCACCCCCCGCGCGGCAGAAGAAGCGGACTTGCCCGCCTTTCCCGATTTCGGGCCGGAATTCGAGGAAGACGGGGCAGACTGACGCAGGCCCCGCCCAACCTTGGCGGCGCGGGGCTTTCATGCTATCGCCCTGCCCATATTCCCTGCCCCGCCAACATGACGAGCCCGCCCATGCCGCACGCCAAAACCTCTTCCATCAAAGCAGACGATATTCAGCCCATCCGCCGGGCGCTGATTTCCGTTTCCGACAAGGAGGGGCTGATCGAGTTTGCAACAGCGCTCAATGACGCGGGCGTCGAACTCGTCTCGACCGGCGGCACGGCCAAGGCAATCAAGGAAGCGGGCCTTCCGGTAAAAGACGTGGCGGACCTGACCGGCTTTCCCGAAATGATGGATGGCCGCGTGAAGACCCTGCACCCCATGGTGCATGGCGGTCTTCTCGCCATCCGCGACGATGAAGACCACATGTCCTCGATGGAAGTGCACGGCATCCCGCGCATCGATCTTCTGGCGGTGAACCTCTATCCCTTCGAAGAAACCGTGGCGAAGGGCGCCGATTATGACACCGCCATCGAGAACATCGACATTGGCGGCCCGGCCATGATCCGCGCCGCCTCCAAGAACCATGCCTATGTGACGGTGCTGGTGGATGGCACGGACTATGAGAAAGTGCTCGCAGAAATCACAGAACATAGCGGCACCACCCTGAAAACCCGCCGCGCGCTCGCCCACAAGGCCTATGCCCGCACCGCCGCTTATGACGCCGCTATTTCAAACTGGTTCGCTACCGAACTTGAAGACGATGCCCCCGCCTACCGCGCCCTGGGCGGCAGCCTGAAGCAATCGCTGCGCTACGGCGAAAACCCGCATCAGAAGGCCAGCTTCTATGTAACCGGGGAAAAGCGCCCCGGCGTTGCCAGCGCCATCCAGCTTCAGGGCAAGGAGCTGTCGTACAACAACATCAACGACACCGACGCCGCTTTCGAATGCGTTGCCGAGTTCGATCCGGAAACGGCGCCCGCCGTTGCCATCATCAAGCACGCAAATCCCTGCGGCATCGCCATGGGTGAGAGCCTGGCAGATGCTTACCGCAAGGCACTGAAATGCGATCCGGTTTCGGCCTTTGGCGGTATCATTGCGCTCAACCAGACGCTGGATGAAGAGACCGCCGAAGAAATCGCCAAGATCTTCACCGAAGTCATCATCGCGCCGGACGCGGATGAAAAGGCCCGCAAGATCATCGGTGCAAAGAAGAACCTGCGCCTTCTCGTGACGGGGGGCCTGCCCGACCCGCGCGCGCCGGGCCTCTTCGTGAAAACCGTGGCGGGCGGCTTCCTTGCCCAGAACCGCGACAATGGCGTGATCGACGATCTCGACCTCAAGGTCGTCACGAAGCGCGAGCCCACCGCCCGCGAAATGGCAGACCTCAAATTCGCCTTCCGCGTCTGCAAGCATGTGAAATCGAACGCCATCATCTATGCAAAGGACGGCGCAACGGTCGGCATTGGCGCAGGCCAGATGAGCCGCGTGGATTCAGCGCGCATCGCCGCGCGCAAATCCGAAGATGCCGCAAAGGAAGCAGGCGAGACCGACGCGCTGACCAAAGGCTCGGTCGTCGCCTCCGATGCCTTCTTCCCCTTTGCGGACGGGCTTCTCTCGGCGGCAGAAGCAGGCGCCACAGCGGTCATTCAGCCGGGCGGCTCCATGCGCGATGAAGAAGTAATCGCGGCAGCCGATAAAAAGGGCCTTACCATGGTCATGACGGGCATGCGCCACTTCCGTCACTAAACAGGCCTGAAGGCGGCACGCAACGAGGCGGTATGCAAAAGGCTTACACCCACGCCATTGCCGTGAAAGCGCATATCTGGCGCGGCGGGCGGATGCTCATTCTGAAGCGCCGCGCCGATGATGACGAATATGGCGGCCTCTGGGACATTCCCGGCGGCCGGCTGGAGCGGGATGAAAACGCGCAGGCCGGCCTCATCCGCGAAGTGCGCGAAGAGACGGGCCTCGCCATAGATAAAATCCGCCCCCTGACAGTCTGGGATTACGAGCACCGCGCGACGAAAGTGATCGGTCTTTCCTTTCTCGCGCGCGCCGATGAAGGCGAGGCAGTTCTTTCGGACGAACACACCGCCTTCACCTGGGCTGCACCCGAAGAGATGGGGGACTATGAATTCGCCCCCAATCTCGAGAAGGAAATCGCCTGGGTCATTTCAAAGGGCTGGCACCTTTAAGTGCCTCTCTCTTCCACAGCCTCATCTGCACGCTCTTCTCGCACGAAGAACATCAACGCCATGCCGAACCCGAGAAGCAGCAGCACGGAGGCAAAGCCCACGCGCTGGCTATGGAACGCGCTTGTGGCGATGCCGACAAGCAGCGGCCCGAGAAACGCCGTGGCCGTGCCCGAAAGCGCATAAAGACCGAAGAACTCCGACATCTTCGAGACGGGCGCAATGCGCGCCAGCATGGTGCGCGAATTGGCATAGGCCGCCGTGATGAAAATCGCCACAAGCAGCACAACCGAGATGTAGAGAAGTTCCGGCAGCGTGTTGAAGAAGGGAAGTGTCCAGAGCGGCGTTGCCGTTTCCGGATCATAAGGAATGACGAAGAAGATTTCCTGCGGCGTGATGGAAACCGCAAGCAGGACCCCGAGCGAGGTCATGCCGATGGAAGTGAGGATCGCATTGCGCGAGCCGAGCGTGTCATCGAGCCACCCGCCGACAAGCCCGCCGGCAACCGCAAAGACCGACAGCACCACACCATAAAGCGTGAGATCGAGCGGCCCCCATCCGAAGACGCCCGCTGCATAAACACCGCCAAAGACGAGCACCGCCGTCTTGCCATCATTGTAAAACATGCGCGCCACAAGATAGAGCGCCACATTTCGGTAGCCCTTGAGGCTCTTCACCGTGCGGATCAGCGCCTTTGCGCCTTCGCGCACCGCACCCTTGGAAGAAAGCCCGCTCGATTTTGCATCCGGCGTGAAAAGGAAAAGCGGGATGGCAAAGACAAGCAGCCATATCGCGGCGATCGGCCCGGCAATGCGGCTGTTTTCATGCGCCGCCGCATCGAGCCCGAAGGGCAGCGTGTCGGGAATGAAACTCCACGGCACCGCACCCGGCAGCATGAGAAAGATCAACATCACGACAAGAATGAGCAATGAGCCCAGATTGCCGAGCGCAAGCCCGAGGCCCGAAAGCCGCGCGAGTCCTTTTTGCGAGGCGACATGCGGTAGCATGGAGTTGTGAAAGACGGCGGAAAACTCGAACGCCACATTGGCAATGACGACCGCCGCCGCCGCGCCCAAAATGCCGATGCCCGCATCCATGGGCAGAGCGAACCAGAGCAGGAACGTCGCAAACGCCATGGTGAGCACGAAGGCCGCGATCCATGGCTTGCGGCGCCCGCCCCTGTCGGCAATGGCGCCAAGCAGCGGACCGAAACAGGCAATGATGAACCCGGCCACCCCATTGATGTGCCCCCAGATCGCCTGACCGCGCACCGGATCGCCAACAACCGTGCCCGAAAAGTAAGGCGCGAAAATATAAATGGTGATCAGGATCACATAAGGATTACGGGCCCATTCGAACCCCGCCCAGGCAAGCTGACCTTTGCCGTCTGCCGCTTCGCCGCCTGTTGCTGAAACCAGTTGCGCGCTTGCCTGTCCCGGCACCTGCACGCGCACGGGCTCACTCTCTCCTGTCTGAGCCAACTCTCTTCCTCCCTCTTATGCACGCGTCTTGGGGCGCGTTGCGCAAGAGTGGAGCATAAAGAAGGGAAAAGGGAAAGCGCTGAGCCCGTTACTTACAAGGCTGTGCTTCTTTCCTCTTTGACGAAAAGCAGAAGGAAAAGCCCAAGCGCAATAAACCCTGCGACAACTGCCAGCCCGGCCCTCTGGCTGTTGAAAGAGGCCGTGACGACAGCAATGACGAAAGGCGCAATGAAACTCGTCGCTTTGCCCGACAGAGAATAAAGCCCGTAAAATTCCGTCATCATGGAAGAAGGCGCCAGCCGGGCGAGAAGCGTGCGCGAAGCCGCTTGCGCAGGCCCGCCAAAAATGCCGATGAAGATACCCGCAACAAGATAAGCCTGTTCCGCAAGGCTGGAAAAAGGCGCAGCGCCGGGAGCGGGAGCCGCAACCGGAATGACGAAGAAAATCTCGTCCCGCCCGATAGAAACCGCCATCAAGGTTGCAAGCAAAAGGCCGCAAAGAGAAATGATGATCGTGCGTTTCGATCCGAATGCATCATCCGCCCGCCCGCCGATGAATGCGCCGAGCGCGGCAAAAATCGAAAGCAGAATGCCGAACAGCGCCAGCGTCTCGATCTTCCAGCCGAAGGTGCCCGCCGCATAAATGCCGCCAAAGGCGAAGATCGCCGCAAGCCCGTCATAATAGGTCATGCGCGCTATGAGATAGAGCGCGATGTTCCGGAAATGTTTAAGCGAGAGCAGCGTATGGCCAAGCTGCGCAAGCCCTTTGCGCACCGCTTCTGCGAGCCGCACCTTAAGCCGCGGCTGGTCCGGCGTGAAGAACAGCAGCG
>Ga0207828_100245_pt1 | contig 32374 bp, 28 predicted proteins | sample TtaePargueraPR_11_FD_187276 | JGI IMG/M metagenome (GOLD analysis project Ga0207828, IMG submission 187276) | Aerobic enrichment media microbial communities from Bioluminiscent Bay, La Parguera, Puerto Rico - Tt and P2 (3) (SPAdes) | ecosystem: Environmental > Aquatic > Marine > Unclassified ...
AGAGCTCTAACTTTCTGACAAACAAGAGGTTTTTCAACCTCATCACCGCTGGTAACGCTGGACGTCCCCGGCAGCGGATGCGTACTTTACGGATTCGATGCCGGGTTGGCAAGAGGGTTTTGTAAAAAAACTCCAACATCTTGCTGCTAAGCTGAAACTCCGCCTATCACTCGACTCTATTTGGCGAGATGGCCTAAGGCACTCACCCCCTCAGAGACCAGCGATTCAGAGTTCAAATCGGCAATCGTCCGAGCCCCCGTCAGAGTCATGGCCACTCTCATCTCTTTCTCGAACAGGTCGAGCAGGTTAGCAACGCCCGCTTCGCCCGCCGTAGCCAGCGCATAGATGAAGGCACGACCAATGAGCGCAGTATCCGCCCCCATGGCGATCATGCGCACCACATCGAGACCACTACGCACACCCGAGTCGGCCAAAATTGCCAGATCGCCTTTCACCGCATCCGCAATGGCCGGGAGCGCACGCGCGGTCGAAGGTACGCCATCCAACTGTCGGCCGCCGTGGTTGGACACGACGATCCCATCGGCACCAAAGCGCACGGCATCCCGCGCATCTTCCGCATCCAGAATGCCCTTGATGATCATTGGACCATCCCACTGCTCGCGTATCCACTCCAGATCCTTCCAAGAGATGGACGGATCGAAGTTATTCCCCAGCCAAGCGATATAATCCTCCAGCTCGGTGGGCTTACCCCGGTAGTCGGACACGTTACCCAGATCATGGGGCCGACCTTTGACACCGACATCCCAAGCCCATAGAGGATGCAGCGCTGCTTGAAGTATACGTCGTGTCGGACCGTGCTTGCCGCTCATGCCGGAGTGCGCATCGCGGTAGCGCGCGCCGGGCACCGGCATATCGACGGTAAAAATCAGCGTTTTCACACCTGCCGCCTTAGCGCGCTCAAGAACATGTTTCATGAAGCCCCGGTCTTTTAGCACGTAGAGCTGGAACCAAATGGGGCGATCGACGGCAGCGGCCACTTCTGCGATGGGGCAAACCGATACGGTAGAGAGTGTAAAAGGAATCCCTTTCTTGGTCGCGGCACGCGCCGCCTGGACTTCTCCCCGTCGAGCATACATACCCGCCAACCCGACGGGCGCCAGCGCCAGCGGCATCGCTAGCTTCTCACCCAGCAGCTCGGTTTCCAGTGACAGCGACGACATGTCTTTGAGCACACGCTGGCGTAGCGCGACGTCACGCAGATCGTCGACATTTCGCCGCAGTGTATGCTCGGCATACGACCCACCATCGGCATAGTGAAAGAGAAAGGGGGGAAGGCGGCGCTTGGCAGCCTGCCGATAGTCCGTAGAAGCAGAGATGATCATGACGGGCCCTATGCACGGAAGACGTTATTGTAAGTAGCCATTAAAAGTAGGCGCGAATTCGCTGATGATGGCGTTACACTCCGACCGACCGCAAACAGCGACACGCCTGTCATCAAGCCAATATTGGTAATACCAATTGACAAATAATGATCAATAACGTTAATGACAAGCTGGTGGTATGTCAAACGAAGATCCCTTCTTACGTGCAAACCAACTTTATACTTTAGTTTACTCACAGTCGCTAACACGGTGGGTATTCGCTGCTTGAGTAGCGCTCTAAAACACCTTACTATTGGTCTTACCAATTAAGGGAGCCCCCACCGATGACCTACCCTCCGCTCCGTCAACAGCGCCTTGCCGACGTGATAACGGAACGCCTGGAAGCCATGATCTTGGAAGGCAGCCTCAAGCCCGGCCAGCGTTTACCGCCAGAAAGGGAGCTTGCCGAGCGTTTCGGCGTATCGCGCCCTTCGCTGCGCGAAGCCATTCAGAAGCTAGCGGCTCGCGGCCTGCTCATCAGCCGCCAGGGAGGCGGCACCTTCGTCAATGAAACGCTGAATAGTGGTTACACTGATCCGCTGCTGGAAATGCTCTCGCGCCATAACGAATTCCATTTGGACCTGCTGGAATTTCGTGACGCCATGGAGGGCATTTCCGCCTATTATGCGGCCCTTCGCTCCACGCCTGCCGACAAAGCCGTGCTCATTCAGCGCTTCGAGGAGCTGGACGGTGGCTTCGTCGGTGCCGATCCGGCGCAGGAAGCCAAACTAGACGCCGCCTTTCATCTTGCCATTGCGGAAGCAGCGCACAACGTGCTGCTGCTGCACACCATCCGCGGCATTTTCCACCTGCTCGAGCAGAGCATCGTGGATAATCTGGCCCATCTGTTTGCCAAGCCCGACTCGCGCACGCAACTCATGAAACAGCACCGTGCTTTACTGGACGCCATCTTAGAAGGCCGTGCCGAGGACGCCCGCGCCCGCGCCCATGAACACTTGGTGTACGTAGAGGAGGGCTTGCTGGAGATGGCCAGAGCCGAGACTCGCGCCCAGCGCGCGTTACGCCGTGCCCAAGGCACCAGCAGCCCGGCATGAACAGTCATGTCAGTCCTACCGCGCGGCGCTGGCGGCTGCTATGGCTGATCGTCATTCCCCTAGGGCTACTGCTATGTATGTGGCAAGCGTCCCAGCTCGCTCGTGAGCAGGCACTCTCGAATCTTCAAGATGATGCCGAAAACGAGCTGCGCCTTTCTGCAGCCAACTTGAACGGCTATCTGCTGCGCTACGACTACCTGCCACAAATGCTGGCCACGCGGGAAGGCATCCAACGCTTCTTGGACTCCCCCGAAAACCAGGACCCCATGCCACTCAACCTGCTGCTGGATCGTTTTCGTTTCACTTCAGGCGTCTCGGACGTTTACCTGCTTGATCGCGATGCCGACACCATCGCGGCTAGCAACTGGCATCGCCCCAACACGTTCATTGGTCAGAACTACGCGTTTCGCAGCTACTACTCCGATGCCATCGCGGGTGGCCAGGGACGCTTTTTTGGGCTAGGGATCCAGTCGTTAGAGCGCGGCTACTACTTTTCCTCTCCGGTGTGGCTGGACGACACCTCTCCCGATGCCAAGCCCGATGGTGTGATCGTGGTAAAAGTGTTGCTCGATGACGTCGAGGAGAGTTGGGCCGAGCAGGACGCCGAACTGTTCGTCACCGATAGCGACAACATCATCTTCATGGCCAGCCACCCCGAACTGCGCATGAATGCCCTCTACCCATTGAGCGACGTCCAGCGCAACGCACTGCGCGCTACTCGCCGTTACGCCATGGAGCCGCTATCGCCCTCCGGCATTCAGCTGGATACTCCTTACGCGCCCGGCAGCTATTTGGTGAGCTTCGCGCATGGCCCACTGAGCGGGGGTCGCTATTTAAGCCTCACCCGGCCAATTCCTGAGTTTGGCTGGCAAATGCATATTCTCAAACCGCTGACGCCGGTCATCAATGCTCAGTGGATTGCCGCTTTTATGGCAGGGGGGCTCTATAGCGTTATCGCCCTGGCAGGCGGCATTGGCTGGCAGCGCCTAAGGTTACGTCGAGAGCGTGAAGCGTTTGCCGAGCGAGAGCGTCAAACGTTGGCCCGGGTGCGCGATGAGCTCGAAGTCAGCGTCGAGCGGCGCACTCGGGATCTGGTCGCCAGTAATCAGCGTCTTTCGGATGAAATCGAAGAGCGGCGGCGAGCAGAGGCCAACTTGCGTCAAACCCAGGATGAACTGATCCAAGCCGCCAAGCTCGCCGTGCTAGGTCAACTGGCGGCGGGCATCAACCATGAGCTCAACCAACCCCTCGCCGCCATTCGCGCCTACGCCGAAAACGCCCGGCGCTTTATCGAGCTGGCACGCATCGAGCGCGCTGACGCCAACTTGGCGCATATCGTCGAACTCACTGAACGCATGGCCGACATTAGCGCTCAACTGCGCCAATTCTCTCGCAAAAGCAGCGATCGTCAAGAAACGATTTCGGTTCAAGCATGCATCGAGTACGCCCTGCGCCTGTTTCATAGTCGCCTGCGCGATGACGCTATCCACGTGGTTCACCAGTGGCCCGAAGAGACCCTCTGGGTAGAGGGCGACTTAGTGCGCCTTGAGCAGGTACTCGTGAACCTGATTGGCAACGCGGTTCAGGCAATGAAGGAGGCCGAGGCACCTGTTCTGACGCTGAGTGCCCAAATAGACGACGCGCACATCGTCATCAGCGTGGCAGATAATGGCCCAGGCATTGCGACGGATCATCTAGGCCATATTTTCGAGCCCTTTTTTACCACCAAAGCGCCGGGCAGCGGACTAGGGCTAGGACTCTCGATCTCCTCGCGTATTATGGAGGACCTGGGAGGCAAGCTACAGGCCCGCAATCTTGTCGATGGCGGCGCCTGCTTTACGGTAACTCTGCCACGTTCGCCAGCGCCTTCCGCCTCCCGCCATGAAGAGGAGAACCCTTCCCATGCATGAGCCGTCGACACTGCCGGTCATGGTGATCGACGACGAGCCGCATCTTCGTATCACCGCCAGTCAAACCTTAGAACTCGCCGGTTATACGCCCCACTGCTTCGAGTCGGCCGAGCAGGCACTGGCCGCACTGCCAGCCAATTTCCCCGGCGTCATCGTCAGCGATATTCGAATGCCAGGCATGGACGGCATGTCCCTGTTGCATGAACTGCATAGCCGCGACGCCACGCTGCCGATCATTCTGATTACCGGCCACGGCGATATCTCCACCGCCGTGGAGGCAATGCGGGCAGGCGCTTGGGACTTCCTGGAAAAGCCTTTCGCAGGCGACCAGCTGCTGGATGTGGTGAGGCGTGGCATCGAAAAGCGCCAGCTCAGCCTCGAAAACCTGCGTTTGAAAGCCGAGCTAGAGGTGCAGCAAGCCGCACTAGGGCCACGTCTGGTCGGGAGAACGCCAGTGATCTCACGTCTCGCCGCGATGATTCAGCGCATCAGCCAAGTGGAGGCCGACGTGCTGTTGTTTGGCGAGACCGGCACCGGCAAAGACCTGGTTGCTCGGGCGATTCATGAGCGTAGCGCCCGGCGTAACAGCCCCTTCATGGCCATCAACTGCGGCGCGGTGCCAGAAAACACGATCGAATCCGAACTGTTTGGTCATGAGAAAGGGGCATTTACTGGCGCAGTGGAGCGGCGCATTGGCAAATTCGAGCATGCCAACGGTGGCACGGTCTTTTTGGATGAGATCGAATCGATGCCGCTGGCGCTGCAGGTGAAACTGCTACGCGTATTGCAAGAGCGTAGCGTGGAGCGCCTCGGCGCCAACGAAGCAGTGCCGCTCGATATTCGTGTGATCGCTGCCACCAAAGTGGATCTAAAAATGGCCGCGGAGGAAGGACGCTTTCGTGAAGACCTCTACTACCGACTCAACGTGGTCACGCTGCCCCTTCCCGCTCTGCGTGAGCGGCGCGAAGATATTCCCCTGCTGTTCCAGCACTTTGCCGTCGTCGCCGCCAACCGCAGCGGTTTGGAAGCGCCTACCCTGGATAGCCATGCGGTTGCGGCCCTGTTGGCCCACGATTGGCCTGGCAACGTTCGCGAGCTGCGCAATTTAGCAGAGCGTTACGTGCTGTTAGGCGCGGCGTTCGACTACCGTCTGGATGTCTTGCTCGAGGGGGTCACCGCAGATACGCAAGAGCCCACGCTGCCACGCCAAGTAGAGTTGTTCGAAAAAAGTCTGATCAGCCAATCCCTGGCACGTCACCATGGCCGAGTGACCGATGTGTGTCGTCATTTAGGGATTCCGCGTAAAACGTTTTACGACAAGCTAAAGAAACATGGCCTCAGCGCCGACGACTATCGCCACAGCAGCGAGCCTTGATGAAATAACTCCAGCAGCACGCTCCAGGGGGGTACCCAAGGCATCAGCACCAACAGGGCGATCAGCATCAATAGGTTGGATAGCGGGCGGCGGCTATCCCCCAGCTTCAGCGCTGTCCCGAACGAGCGCTTGAGCCTTGCACCTTCCAAATCGACACTAAACAGCTCGTCCAGGCCCAAGTGGATGATAAAACCCAACAGCACTGCCGCTCCATGGGACCACGCCAGCCAGGCAGGCTGCGCCAATACGTGGTAACTGATAGCGGCGGCGGCCAGCGCACAGAGCCCTGCCGCCATCAGCGAGTGCCAGATACCACGATGCACGGTCAGGCGCGAAAATAGCACCGCCGCTAAATAGCGCACCGAAAAATAGATGCCCCCGCAGGCCACCAGCAGCAACCCAGGCGTCAGCCAGGGCTGGAGCAGCAGCACGCCCAACACCAGCGAAGGAACGGATAATAGATTGAAAATCAGTCGAATAGAGCGAGAGCGGTCGGCATCGATGTCAGGCAGGATCCCGCCAAACGCCACCAGCGCAATGACCAGCAGTGCTTGAGGCGCTCCCCACCACTGGGCTTGCCAGCCAACGTAAGCCATTAGCGTGCCGCCCGCTGCTGCTACCGTAATATGCGTGCGAAAATTAGCCATGTCGCGGCACCCTAGAAAACTGGATAAATTACCAGATTTTTAGAGAGCGCAACATGGCTATTTTAGAAAAAAGAGTGGTTAGGCAAGCGCTTAGCGTCCGCTGTCGGTATCACTGAGAAACCGGTCTTTTAACTTGACATAATTACCCGCTGTGTAAGGAAAGAAGGCGCGCTCTTTCTCTTTCAGCGGGCGCAGCGCTTTTGCCGGGTTGCCTGCATAAACGAAGCCGCTTTCCAGCCGTTTACCCGGCGTGACGACGGCCCCTGCGGCAATGATCACCTCGTCTTCGACGACGGCTCCATCCATGACGATCGCGCCCATCCCCACCAGGATACGGTTACCCAGCGTGCAGCCGTGCAGAATGGCTTTATGGCCAATGGTCACGTCGTCACCAATGGTGAGCGGAAATCCCTCCGGATTGAAGTCGCTCGCATGGGTAATGTGCAGAACGCTGCCGTCCTGGACACTGCAGCGTGCGCCCAGGGTGATGCGATGCATATCGCCACGAATCACGCTCATCGGCCATACGGAACAGTCATCGCCTAACGTGACATCGCCGATCACCACGCTGGCGGGGTCGATATAGACGCGCTCCCCCAGCTGCGGCGAGACGCCTTGATAAGTCCTTAGGGCACTGCTCATAGCACACTCCTCTGAGGTATTTCGCGTTGTGTGGTGACACACGGTGTTAGCACTATAGCAATCCGCCGAGTAGAACGATAAACGTCAGTGGAATCGATACCCAGCGGACGATAGTGCGCCACATGACATAACCTCCATCGCCCACGCCCAGCGCTTTCACGACCAGCGCTTGCGGCATCACCCAGGCGGCAAAGGTGGCAATCAGCAAACCGCCCAAGGGTAGAAAGATGTCAGGCGGAATACTGCTCACTAGCTCGAACACGTTACGGCCAAGCAGTGGCCGGAACTCGGCCAGCGTGGAAAATGAAAACGCCGACAGCAGGCCGAGAAGCCAAACGCTGATGGCCACCACGGCGGTGGAAACACTGCGTCGCCAACCCAGCCCTTGCAGCGTTGCCACCATTGGCTCGGCCAAATTGATCGCCGAGGTCCACGTGGCGAGCAGCAGCAGCAAGAAAAAAACGCTGAGCCAGAGCGAGCCCCACGGCAGCTCGGAAAACGCGATCGGCAGCGTCACGAACATCAGTCCTGGGCCATCGGCAGGATCCATGCCTTGCGCAAACACCACCGAAAAAATCGCGATGCCCGCCAACAGCGCCACACTGATATCTAGCACTGCCACAGCGAAAGCCGCTTTGGGCAGGCTCTGCTCATCGGGCATATAAGCACCGTATGCCATCAGCGCGCAGGCCCCGACAGCCAGGGTAAAGAACGCGTGACCCATGGCGTGCAATACAACCGCGGGCGTCACGTCGGCAAAGGAGGGTAGAAAGAGCCAGGACAGCGCCGTGCCAAAACCTGTGGTGGTAGTGGCGTAAACGGCCAATAGCAGCAGCAAGCCGTAAAGCAGCGGCATCAGCAGGTTGTTGAGACGCTCGAGTCCCTTGGCGACGCCCGCGGCCACCACCGTCATGGTCATGAACAGAAACAGCGAGTGGTTGAAGATCAGCAGCCCTGGATTCGCTAGAAAGGCTTCGAACCCCGCGCCGATCTCGGCAGCGCTGGCGCCGTGGAAATTGCCGTTCACCGAGGCGACCAGAAACTCGATCGACCAGCCGGACACCACCGAATAAAACGACAAAATACAGAACACGGTGAACGCACCAAACAGCCCCAGCCAACGCCAGCACCGTGACGCCCCGGCTTCGGATGCCAACACGCCGAGCGCCTGCATCGGCCCGCGCCGCCCGGCACGCCCGATGAGAATTTCCGCCATCATCACGGGAATCCCAAGTAGCAACACGAACGCCACATAAATCAGCAAAAAAGCAGCGCCGCCGTTCTCTCCCGCCACATAGGGGAAGCGCCAAATATTACCCAGCCCAACCGCAGCACCTGTTACCGCCAAGATAAAGGCCCGCTTCGACCCCCAGCGCTCTAGCGTTTCACTCATTACTTGCTCCTGCCATGGGTGGCATTGTTTGGTGACACTTGCAAATTAAGGATATGGAAAGGCGGCAAGACTAGCAGGCACCCGCCCCCAGGCCAAACGCTTGCAGCGGGCCGAGCATTGAAACAGCGCCCTACTGCCCGCACTGTGTCATCATCAGTGCATGCATTGTGTGCACCTTCACTTGATGACTGCCGAGGTACTTATGTCCCGCAACCCGTTGCTAGAGAGTCACGAGCTTCCCCCTTTCGCCGACATTCGTGCCAACCACGTAGTGCCCGCCGTAGAAACGCTGCTCGATGAAAGCCGCGAGGCGATTGATCGACTCGCCCAACAGGCCGCTACGACGCCACCCACATGGGAGAATTTTGCCGCCCCACTGGAAGGCGTGAATGACCGTCTTTCCCAAGCCTGGTCGCCGGTATCGCACCTCAACGGCACCATGAACACGCCAGAGCTGCGCGACGCGTACCAAGCCTGTTTGGAAAAACTCTCTGCGTTTGGCACCTGGGTTGGCCAGCACGAAGGGCTGTTCAAAGGTTGGCAGGCGCTAAAAGAGAGCGAGAGTTGGTCAACGCTGACGGCCGCCCAACAGCGTACGGTGGATAACGCCCTGCGCGATTTTCGCCTGGCCGGGGTCGATCTCCCTGCGGATAAGAAGGTTCGCTACGGCGAGATTCAATCCCGCCTCTCGACGCTGTCTAATCAGTTCTCCAACAACGTGTTGGATGCCACTCAGGCGTGGCACAAAGACATTCAGGATCGTGCGTCGTTGGCTGGCGTTCCTGAGAGCGCCCTGGAAACCCTCAAAGCCCTGGCAGATGCCAAAGGCGTGGAGGGCTACCGTATTACGCTGGATTTCCCGAGTTTCTTCCCCATCGTCAGCTACGCCGACAGCCGTGAACTGCGCGAGGAGGTGTATACCGCCTTCGTGACCCGAGCCTCCGACCAGGGTCCCAACGCGGGTAAGTTCGACAACGCGCCCATTTTGGAAGAGATTCTAGCCCTGCGTCAGGAGTTGGCGCGGCTGCTGGGCTTCGCGACCTACGCCGACTACTCGCTGACCACCAAAATGGCGGACTCCCCCACGCAGGTGCTGGACTTTCTGGAAGACCTCGCCCGTCGCGCCAAGCCTCAAGCGCAAGAGGAGTTTGCCGAGCTCAGCGCTTACGCCCGCGACGAGCTCGGCATCGAGACGCTCAAACCCTGGGATGTCGCCTACGTCAGTGAAAAGCTTCGCGAAGCGCGTTACGCTATCTCCCAAGAGCAGCTGCGTCCCTACTTCCCCGCGCCACGGGTCGTCGATGGCTTGTTCCAGGTCGTCGAGCGTCTTTATAACGTGCATATCGAAGCGGATGACAGCGCCCCGAGCTACCACGACGATGTCCGCTTTTACCGCATCAGCGAGCACGGCAAGCCGATTGCCGGTTTCTATCTCGATCTCTACGCCCGTGAAGGGAAACGTGGCGGCGCGTGGATGGCCGACTGCCGGGTACGCCGCAAAACCGATAACGGCGTGCAGCTCCCCGTGGCCTTTTTGACCTGCAACTTCACCGCGCCGGTGGGCGGCAAACCTGCGCTCCTCACCCATGACGAAGTGACCACGCTGTTCCACGAATTCGGCCATGGCCTGCATCACATGCTGACCAAGCAGGAGGTGGCCGACGTCTCAGGCATCAATGGCGTCGCCTGGGATGCGGTAGAACTGCCCAGCCAGTTCATGGAGAACTACTGCTGGGAGCGAGAAGGCCTCGACCTGCTAGCCAAACACGTAGACACCGGCGAACCGCTGCCAGACGTTCTGTTCGAGCGTCTGCAAGCGGCCAAAAACTTCCAGTCTGCCATGGGCATGGTGCGACAGATCGAGTTTTCACTGTTCGACCTGCGCCTCCACCATGAGCTGGAAGCACCTTCGGCCAGCGATGTACAAGCGCTGCTCGACGACGTGCGTCGCCAAACCTCCGTCGTGCCGGTAGTCGACTTCAACCGCTTCCAAAATAGCTTCAGCCACATCTTTGCAGGCGGCTACGCCGCTGGCTACTACAGCTATAAGTGGGCGGAAGTCCTCTCTGCCGACGCCTGGAGTGCCTTTGAAGAGGCGGGTATCTTTGATCCCACCACTGGCCAGCGCTTCCGCGAGGAAATTCTTGAGCAAGGCGGCGCTCGGGATGCCGCCGAGCTATTCCGTGCTTTCCGGGGCCGTGAACCCAGCGTCGAGCCGCTGCTACGCCATAGCGGTATCCGCGCGGCCTAAACCGACCGTTTCGATACGGTGCGGCGGCTCAGCCGTCGCACCTTGGGAGCCAAACCGATGTCGAGTGTTAAACGTTTTATCGCGGGGGTGACTTGCCCACGCTGCGCCGCCATGGACCGTATTCGCGCTTGGGAGCAAAACGGTATTCGCTACCGGGAGTGCGTCAGCTGCGATTTTTTCGAACAGTTGCCCATTGAGGACGACGCAGCCCCTGAACTCACCACTCGTGTGAATCAAGTGCGCGATGAGCAAAAAGTCCAGGACGTGCAGCCTGTGCGTATTCTGGATCCTGGCAAAAAGAAGTAACGCCCTCACCGACCCATCGACCAACCCCGGGTAGCGACTAAGGCGCTGCCCACTCAAGGTGTGCGGAATTCCGCACACCACCCCGCTTACCCCGTGCGAAAAGCCAGACACTTACCGCGTTTTGCATTTCAACCAAAGTTGAAGACCATTTTCTCAATCTATTGATTTAAAAATAAAAATACGTACATGGCACGAGTATCGCTCTGTATAAGCTGCTTAATGATGAAGCACTGGCGGTGTCCCACACGCGCCAGACGATAATCCCAATAACAGCTTAGGAAAACTCGCCATGCGCAATACGATGCCCAAAACGATTGCCCTGCTCGCTGGTGGCGCGCTACTCGCCGCCGGTACTGCCCACGCGGACCGCTCCGAGTGGCCAACCAACTTCACGGTGGGTACGGCCAGTCAAGGCGGCACCTACTTCGTTTACGGCTCTGGCTGGGCAAACTTCATCGCCGATGAGCTCGGTGTTTCAGGCGGCGGCGAAGTGACTGGTGGCCCTACCCAAAACCTGGCGCTAGTACATAGCGGCGATATGGCGTTCGGCCTAACCACCATGGGACCGGCTTCCGATGCCATGAAAGGCGAAAGCCCGCTGGCCCCAGGCCTAGTAATGGACAACGTGTGCGCGCTGTTCCCGATGTACGAGACTCCGTTCTCCATCGCAGCGCTCTCGAGCTCTGGCATTACTTCCATCTCTGAGATTCCTGACGGTGCGCGCATCGGCTTCGGCCCGGCGGCATCGACGTCTGACACCTACTTCCCAGCCATGCTGGAAACACTGGGCGTCAACTTCGAGCGCCGTAACGGCGGCTGGTCGGATCTGGGCGGTCAGCTTCAGGACGGCTTGCTGGACGTCGTCGCGTTTGCTGCAGGTATCCCGATTCCGGCGGTTAGCCAGTTAGAAGTACAAACCGACGTGAACATCATCGAATTTACCGAAGAAGAGCTGGCCACCGTGCTGGAAAACTATCCGGTTGCTGAATTCACCATTCCGGCCAGCACCTACACCACACTGGAAGAAGATGCGCGCGCCGTCTCCATGTGGAACTTCGCCATTGCCGGTTGTGACCTGCCGGAAGACTTCATCTACGAAGTCACCAAGGCGACCATGGAAAACAACGATCGGATGCGTGACGTTCACCGCAGTGCTGAAACCAGCATCCCGGAGAACATCGTTCATAACAACGTACTGCCCTTCCACCCGGGTGCAGCACGCTGGTACGAAGAGAACGGTTACGACATCTCTGACGATATGATCAAGTAAGTACGCCGCACCATCGCGCTGCCCCGTCACCGACCCTGTCGGGCGGGGCAGCGTTCGCTACTGCCCCTTTCTCTGCTTTTGCTGTGAGGGTGACCTCTGATGAGTCACAATACCGACCAAGACCCCAACGGCCTCAAGGATGACGCCCTAGCTGGTTCATCAACGCCCGAATCGATTGCCGATGGCGTCGATGAGGAAGTCGTTGAGCCCAACCGCCGCCTATTCGTCGGCTGGCAGTTCCTACTATTTGCAGCACTGGCGATTGCCTACTCGGGTTTCCACCTGTTTTCACTCAACGTGTATCCCATGGAGACCTGGTCGTTTCGCATCGTTCACATCGCCGGTGCGTTGATTTTGGGTTACGGCCTGTTTGCCGGTGCCCGCTTTGCCGAAGATGCGCAGCAAGCGTCACCTGCTTGGTTGAAATGGGTGAGCTACGCGCTGCTGGTGCCTGCGGTTTACGCTCTGGTGCAGGTCTTCTTGATGCAGCAGACCATTAACGGCGGTGCCATGCGCATCGACCCGACCATCGAGACGCTGCACTTTGGCTACCCACTGATGGCGACTACCGCCGTCGCGATCGTACTCTCCTGGTTCTATCGTCAGGAGCGCCACCGCTTCAACGCCGCTGACCTCGTGCTCATGGTGTGTGCACTGGCCAGCGCAGGCTACCTGCTGATGGCGTTCAACACCACCATGCGGATGTCTACCGGCACCTCGTTTGCGCCTCCCGGCATTTCGTGGGCGGCCATTGCAGGTTCGCTACTGATTCTCGAACTGACCCGCCGCGTCGCTGGCTTGGCGCTGGTCGTCATTTCCGCCGTCTTCCTGACCTACGTGTTTGCTGGCCCCTATCTGCCGGGTTTCCTAGGCTACCCGGGGCTGTCGATTCAGCGTTTCTTTAGCCAGGTCTACACCGATGCGGGCATTCTCGGCCCGACCACGGCGGTCTCTTCTACCTATATCATTCTCTTCATCATTTTTGCCGCCTTCCTACAGGCCTCCAAAGTAGGTGATTACTTCGTCAACTTCGCCTTTGCCGCGGCAGGCCGTGCCCGCGGCGGCCCGGCGAAAGTCGCCATCTTTGCCTCTGGCTTGATGGGCATGATCAACGGCACGTCGGCCGGTAACGTGGTCTCCACGGGTTCTCTAACCATTCCGCTCATGAAAAAAGTGGGCTACCCCGCACGTAGTGCAGGGGCCATCGAGGCCGCCGCGTCTACCGGTGGTCAGATCATGCCGCCCATCATGGGCGCAGGTGCGTTCATCATGGCGGAAGTGACCGGTATCCCTTATACCGACATCGCCATTGCCGCTGTCATCCCGGCCATTCTCTACTTTGCCTCGATCTACTTCATGGTGGATTTCGAAGCCGCCCGTAAAGGCATGCGCGGCATGCGCAAAGACGAGATTCCGCTGTTCTCCAAGCTGGTAAAACAGGTCTATCTGTTCGCGCCGATCATCATTTTGATCGTAGCGCTATTCATGGGCTACTCGGTGATTCGTGCAGGTACGCTGGCCACCGCCTCTGCGGCCGTGGTGAGCTGGATTTCGCCCAACAAGATGGGCCTGCGCGCCATTTTGAGAGCGCTGCAGCTAGCGGGCACCATGTCGATTCAGATCATTGCCGTGTGTGCCTGCGCGGGTTTGATCGTTGGCGTCATCTCGCTGACCGGTGTGGGTGCGCGCTTCTCTTCTCTGCTGCTGGGCTTGGCGGGCGTTAGCCAGCTGCTGGCGCTGTTCTTCGCCATGCTGATCAGCATTCTGCTAGGCATGGGCATGCCGACCACGGCGGCCTACGCGGTGGCGGCCTCGGTCGTGGCACCGGGGTTGATCAACATCGGCATCGAGCCGCTGATTGCTCACTTCTTCGTGTTCTACTTCGCCGTGGTCTCGGCCATTACGCCGCCGGTGGCGCTGGCCTCTTACGCGGCGGCGGGTATCTCTGGGGACAACCCCATGGGCACGTCGGTGGCGTCGTTCAAGATTGGCTTGGCCGCGTTTATCGTGCCGTTCATGTTCTTCTACAGCCCGGCGATGCTGATGGAAGGCTCTGCCATGCAAATCCTGCGCGTTGGCCTCACCGCTACGCTGGGTATCGTGCTGCTCTCAGGCATGGTGCAGAAGTGGTTCTTCGGCCCGGTGAACGTCATCCAGCGTGTGGTCATGCTGGTGGGCGCACTTTTCTTGATCTACGGCGGTATCTATACCGATATTGCAGGCCTCGCCATTGGTACAGTGCTATTTGTCATGCAGCGCAAGCAGCACGGTGGCAAAGGCAAGATTGCCAACGCAACCTAAGCAATAACGACTCCTCCTCGAGCAACAGCCGGAACCCTTGGGTTCCGGCTGTTTTTTCTCCAGCGTAGCGTACCTCGCTGCGCAATGCCGGTCAGCGCAGCGTGAACCAAAGCGCCGCCGCCAGCATCGATAGCAACGTTACCGGCACGCCAACTTTAGTAAACGCCACGAATCCTAGATGAACCCCATGGCGTTTCGCGCCCTCTGCCACGATCAAGTTCACCACGCTGCCGATCAGCAGCAGGTTCCCCGCCAAGGTCGACATCACCGCCAACATGACGAGGGTGGACTCCGGCAACCCAGGAAACAGCCCCAACAGCAGCACTACAAAGGGCACGTTGCCAATCACGTTACTGGCCATCAACGCGATGCCCGCCATACTCCACGCACCGCTAGGCAGCCCGTCTTCGCCTAACAGACGATTCACCACCGCGCTGGCCTCGGGCAGCGATGCCACGCTCCCCGTAACGATGAAGAGGCCCACGAACAGCAGTAGCAGGTTCCAATCGACGGCTTGGGTATAACGGTGGCTGGCCACCCGGCGCGACATCATCAGCACTAGGGCCACGGCCAGCGCCGACCACTCGCGGGGGAGCGGCGTCGAGAACAGCACCAACAAGGCAACGGCAGCCAACAGCGGCTTATAGCGAAGGCTTTCTGTCATAGGCGCCGTTGCCAATGGCGCCGAAGCGGGGCCACTGAGCCACCAGCGCCGCCGCCAGACGAGCCAGATGACGCTGTAGGTAGCCATCAGCGCGACCAGCGCAGGGACGGCGGCTTGCAGGCTGTAATCCCAAAACGCTAAGTCGCCCGCCTGACCAATCAGAATATTTTGCGGGTTGCCAATTAGGCTCGCCGCCGAGCCTGCATTGCAGGACATCGCCAGGGCCAGCAGGAACGGCCGAGGGTCCAGCCCTCGAGCCAGCAGCGCCTGGCATAGCAGCGGCGTCAGCGCGAAGGCGACGATATCATTGACCAACAGCGCCGATAGCCCTCCGCCCAACAGCACCACCCCCAGGAGCAGCTTGGTCGGCTGGGCGGCATGCCGAGCCATCCACTCCGATAGCCGATGATACACTCCTGAAAAACCAAACTGCGCCGAGACCAACATCAATGCCATCAGCAGCACCAGCGCGCCAATATCGATATGGCTGGCAATCTCTTCCAACCGGACGGTGCCGGTCATCAGCAACACACATGCCGCCGCGAGGGCCATCCAAGAGCGGTCGACCTGCAGGCCGGGTAATCGGCCCACTGCCATGCCCAGGTAGGTAAATGCGAACACGGCAGTGATCAACCACATCGTGTGGTGCTCCTTCTCTATGCGCGAATCGAGCAGGCATCATACGGCGCTTGCCGATCGCCACAAAGCGCTAAAAATTTGTTAGAGACCCATAAAAAAAGCCGGCCTGCATCAAGGATGCAGACCGGCATGACTAACAGACGACAGTGTTAACTCAGGTTATCCATCACCTTCAATACCGGGGCTGCCTGGTTAAGCGTGTAGAAGTGTAGGCCTGGCGCACCGCCGTCAAGCAGGCGTTCGCACAGGCGCGTCACCACATCGGTGCCGAAGGCGGCAATCGCATCGCTGTCATCGCCATAGGCTTCCAACTGCTTACGGATCCAGCGAGGGATTTCGGCACCGCAAGCGTCGGAGAAGCGCGCCAACTTGGTGTAATTAGTAATCGGCATGATGCCGGGAATGATCGGCTGCTCGACGCCCAGCGCCCGCGCTTTATCGACGAAGTGGAAGTAAGCATCGGCGGTAAAGAAGTACTGGGTGATCGCCATATTGGCGCCCGCCTTCATTTTACGCGCGAAGTTTTCCACATCCTTGTCGAGGTTAGGCGCCTGTGGATGAGATTCCGGATAGGCTGCGACGGCGATATCGAAGTGATCCCCCGTTTCCTCACGAATGAATTCCACTAGCTCGTTGGCGTAGCGCAGCTCGCCGATACTGCCCATACCAGAAGGCATGTCACCGCGCAGAGCTACGAGACTATCGACCCCTTCTTCGCGGTACTTGGCAAGCAAATCACGAAGCTGGGCTTTCTCGCTGCCAATACAGGAGAGATGCGGAGCCGTGGTAATGCCGCTTTGGCTGACGGTCCGGACGATATCTCTAGTGCGCGCCTGGGTGGAGCCCCCTGCACCGTAGGTCACCGAGAAGAAACGCGGATGACGTGCGGCCAACTCATCGCGTACATGAATTAGCTTCTCCCGGCCAGCATCGGTGTTGGGCGGAAAGAATTCGAAGCTAATACCTAGCGGATGCTCTTGGCTGCTCATGGTTTATCCTCGCAGGACGGTAACGTGATCATTATTTGAGGTATTCTCGCTGCTTCACCGCGCAGCGGCTAATGAAAGATTCCACGGTCGACCTTCAATTCGGCTCATGTTAGCTCTACCGCGTCTATCAAGGAGGAGAAATGGACTTAGCACCCAGTGCTTTAATGGGCCCGCTGCTCATGCTGTTGGCGTATGTGGGACTAGGCTTTATTGCCGCTCAACGGTTGCAAATAGACCCGCGCCCCATCGCCACCCTATTGGTCTACTTGATTGCACCGCTCACGATATTTCGTGCACTCATGAACGGGGGCCCCACCGCTGAGTATTTGGTGCTGACCTTCGCGATGTTCCTGTTAGTCAGTAGTATGGCGCTGGCCGTACGCTGGGCAACACAGCACCGCTTTGGCCCCCAAGAGGGAGCGCTGCTGGCGTTCTCCTCCGGCACCGGCAACACCGGCTACTTCGGCCTGCCGGTGGCGCTGATCTTGCTGCCCCCCGAGGGTGTGACGCTGTACCTGTTTTGTATGCTAGGCATCAATTTATACGAGTTTACGGTGGGGTTTTACTTAAGTGCCCGCGGCCACTTCTCGGTGCGCCAGAGCCTCGCCAAAATTGCCCGCCTGCCGCTGGTGTATGCCTTTTTATCGGCACTGCTATTAAACGCGCTCAACGCCACCCTTCCGGCGTCGCTGATGAGTTCATTAGCGGTCTTTCCAGCCACTTATACGCTGCTGGGTATGATGATCATCGGTATGACGTTGAGCCAAGTCACGCTCGCCGCGTGGGATACGCGCTTTGTCGCCACCTGCGTGGGGCTGCGCTATGTACTCTGGCCGCTGGCGATGCTGGGGGCGGTGCTGATACTCCAGCAGTTCACGCAGCTCGCCCCGGAGCTGGCGATGGCGCTGCTGCTACTGGGCGTGGTGCCCATGGCCTCGAACGTTGTCGTGGTGGCCATGGAGTTGGGCATTCAGCCACAGAAAGGCGCGCTGGCAGTGCTCACCACCACACTGCTGGCACCGCTGCTGATCCCTCTCTATTTGGGCCTGATGCTGCGGCTCACTGGCCTGGGTTAGAACCCGTCGACGCCAGCCTGCTGTAGCTGGCGGGCCATGCGCGCTACGTCTGGATGGTGGAAGAAAGCGACGAGCGCTTCGCCGCGTACCGGGCCTACGCTGGGAACGGCTTGCCAATCCGCTCGAGAGTAACTCGCTAGGGTGTACCAATCACCCAGTCGTGCGTCGCCCCCAGGCGGCATGCCCAGCGCCGACAGCCAAGCCGCATAGGGCGCTTGTCGCGCTGCATCGAACTGTGCCGCCAGCGAGTCGGCGGTGGTCGCGCCAATACCGTGGGCCTGCTGCAGTTGCTCTGGCGTCAGCGCTAGCCAACCTAGTAATTCCGTGACCACCCCGGCATCCATTAGCGCCTGCCACGTGCCTTCGCCGACCCCTCGCATGCCCAGCTGTTCGCCAAGGTAGGTTAATCGCGCCAGCAGCTGGGCGCTGCATTCTGACGTTAGTGTAAAACAGCTCAATAGATGATAGCGCTCGGGCGGCGGAGCGCTAAGCGCGGCTCTTTCGCGCGTGTGCCACACCACGCTGGCTACCTGGGGAATCGTCAGACCTGCCAGCGTCACCGCCACCTGGTCGCCTGGGCGCACGTCCCACGCTTCCCAGCGTTCCAGCGAGCCCAACGACACGCGGCTGATGCGTCGTCCTTCCAAGGTAACCGGATAGAGCCACAACAGCGGCGTTACGCGCCCGGTGCGCCCCACGCGGAACTCGACCCCGCGGACCTGGGCCAGCACCTGCTGGGCAGGATACTTCCAGGCCACCGCCCACTCAGGGGGTGATGACGACCAGCGCCGCAGGCCGGGGCGCTCTGCTTGCTTCAACACCACGCCGTCGGTAGCAAACGGTAGCGGGCCGTTGAACCACCGCTCACGCCACTCGGCGGCCGCCTCTCGCCCGCTGATCGGATGGGTGTAGTCGGCCGTATCGAACCCCAGCGCCGTCAGTTGCGCCAGCCGTTCGGTCATCTGTGTCGGGCCATCCGGCCAGTCCCACACGAATAAACCAATGCGACTCAGCGTCTCTTGGCTCGGTTCGCGCTGTGCCATGGCGCCGGCCACGGCGCCACGAGCGCCTGAATCCGGCTGGCGCGCCTGTACGTGGTTATCCAACTGCCAATAGAGCTCGCCTTGCAGCACTGCAGAGACAGCGTCAGGAAGCGAGTCGGGCACACCGGGCAACTGCTGAACGCGTGTCGTCCAATCCTGCCCACGCTCGCCGTCTCCTCGACTGACGGCTTCTACTAGCTCCCCATTCCGATAACGCAGCGTCACCGCCACACCATCTACCTTGGGTTGAATCCACAGATCGTCACGGCGGCTGGTAAAGCGTCGAACGCCTTCGTCGTCGGCTTTATTGAGCCCGGTTTGAACGGCCGGATGCATGCGGGTGCCATCGCTACGGGTCACTCGGGTAAGCGGCCGGTGGGGTGTCGTATCACCCTGGCAGGCTTGCCAACTTGCCAGGCGTGCCAGCGCCTGATCGTACAGCTCATCAGCAATCAGCGATTCGCCGCCATCATGGTAAGCGCGATCCCAGACCTCGATGTGTTCGGCTAGCGCCTGGGTTTCCAGCGCCAGCCGCTCAGCAGGCCAGTCGGGGCAGCTATCCGCCTGTGCAGAAAAGGTGACACCCATACACCAAGCGGCCACTAAACCCGCCATTGTGATCGTTCGACAACCCGGCATACGCATCCTCTCGTGGGGAACGGAAGATCTTTCAATCCTTATTAAAGCTAACTTATAGCAAACAGATAGAGATGCAATGCGCATCTAGCCACTCGCACAGTGTTTCGATACATAAAAAAGCGCCCCCTGGCATAAACCAGGAGGCGCTTTTGGCTAACCCGTGGCGCTCGTCGCGCTCGCGAAAAGCTTATAGACCGGCGGCCTGACGCAGCGCGTCCGCTTTATCGGTTTTTTCCCATGGAAACGCAGTGAAGGTCTCTTTATGCTCTTCGCCTTTGTCGTCCACCCAAGTGTAGCTGTGTTCGAACGGCGCGCGGCCGAAGTGGCCATACGCAGACGTGAGGCGATACATCGGATGCAGCAGGTCGAGCATGGTGGTGATCGCGTAGGGGCGCAGATCGAAATGCTCGCGCACCAACTCGACGATCTTGGCGTCGTCGATTTTGCCGGTACCGAAGGTGTCGATGGACACAGAGGTCGGCTCTGCCACGCCAATGGCATAGGAGACCTGAATCTCACACTTGTCTGCCAGGCCCGCGGCCACGACGTTTTTCGCCACATAACGGCCAGCGTATGCGGCGCTACGGTCGACTTTCGACGGATCCTTGCCCGAGAACGCGCCGCCACCGTGGCGCGCCATACCACCATAGGTATCGACGATGATCTTACGGCCGGTCAGGCCGCAGTCGCCCACCGGGCCACCAATCACGAACTTGCCGGTCGGGTTGATGTGATATTGGGTATCGGCGTCCAACCACTCCGCAGGAATCACTTGTTCGATGATCTCGCGCTTGACCATCTTACGCAGATCTTCTTGATCGATCTCCGGATCGTGCTGAGTCGACAGCACTACCGCATCGACGCCACAAGGCTGCCCGTCTGCATTGTAGCGGAACGTCACCTGGCTCTTGGCATCCGGGCGCAACCACGGCAGCAGGCCGTTTTTACGCAGCTCCGCCTGACGCTCGACCAAGCGGTGCGAGTAGTGGATCGGGGCCGGCATGAACGAGTCGGTTTCGTTGGTGGCGTAGCCGAACATCAGGCCCTGGTCGCCCGCGCCTTGATCTTCCGGCTTGGTACGATCGACACCCTGCGCAATATCGACACTCTGCTTGCCAATCAGGTTGATGACGCCGCATGTGGCACCGTCGAAGCCCACCTGAGACGAGGTGTAGCCAATATCGGTAATCACATCACGCACCAGCGTCTCGAGATCCACCCACGCGGACGTGGTGATCTCACCGGCAATAATGGCTACACCGGTTTTCACCATCGTTTCACAGGCAACACGGGCCTGTTTATCCCGGGCGATAATGGCATCTAGCACCGCGTCTGAAATCTGGTCGGCAATCTTATCGGGATGGCCCTCGGAAACGGACTCGGAGGTAAACAGGGAATATTCGCTCATCGCGCACTCGACCCTCTGTATGACGGCTGCTTCGTTATGACCGCAGCATCAGCAGGAAATCATGGCAGGAGGTTCCCTGCCCGTATAAAGAAGCGGCACCGTGACGTTCACCACCACTTCGGGAGGCAGAGTCTACACGCTGTTGGGGGTTCTTCCCACAACGTACCCCTGAGAATTTGCCGCCGCCGGGGAAGTCAGCGACAATAGCGCCTTTATTCTTTCCGTTTTCAGGCGAGGAGCACCCCCATGCCGTCCCGTTTTGAGCTGGCCAATGCCATTCGCGCCCTTTCCATGGATGCCGTTCAGAAGGCCAAATCCGGCCACCCTGGCGCCCCCATGGGTATGGCTGATATTGCCGAGGTGCTGTGGAATGACTACCTCAAGCACAACCCCGAAGACCCCAAGTGGGCCGATCGCGACCGGTTCGTGCTGTCGAATGGCCACGGCTCCATGCTGCTCTACTCGCTGCTGCACTTGAGCGGCTACGAACTCAGCCTGGAACAGCTGCAAAACTTCCGCCAGCTGCACTCGCCCACCGCTGGCCACCCGGAGTTCGGCTACGCTCCTGGCATCGAAACCACCACTGGCCCGCTGGGCCAAGGCTTTGCCAACGCGGTCGGTTTCGCCATTGCCGAGAAAACGCTGGCCGCGCAGTTCAATCGCCCCGGCCACACCATCGTCGACCACCACACCTGGTGTTTCCTGGGTGATGGCTGCTTGATGGAGGGTATCTCCCACGAAGCGGCGTCTCTTGCGGGCACTCAGCAGCTAGGCAAGCTCATTGCGCTATACGACGACAACGGCATCTCCATCGATGGCGAAGTCGACGGCTGGTTCACCGACGATACTGCCAAGCGCTTCGAGTCCTATGGCTGGCACGTGGTGCCCAACGTCGATGGCCACAAGCCTGACGAGATCAAAGCAGCCATCGAACTGGCGAAGAGCCACGACGACAAGCCGACTCTGATCATCTGTAAAACCATCATTGGTTTTGGGGCGCCCAACAAGCAAGGCAAAGAAGAAGCCCACGGCGCACCGCTGGGTGATGACGAAGTAGCCCTGGCGCGCCAACAGCTGGGTTGGGAGCACGCGCCGTTCCATATCCCCGAGCCGATCTACTCTGCCTGGGATGCTCGCGACGCTGGCAAACAGCGTCAGCAAGAGTGGGACGCCCGCTTTGCTCGCTATGCGGAAGCCTTCCCGACCGAGGCGCGAGAGTTCGAGCGCCGCATGAAGGCACAGCTGCCCGCCGAGCTCTCCTCGACGGCATTGATCGAGCAGGCGCAAGAAAAAGGGGACAGCATTGCCTCGCGTAAAGCATCGTTCGAAGCACTGAACGTGATTGGCCCGCAAATGCCGGAACTGCTCGGTGGCAGCGCTGACTTGGCGCCTTCCAACCTGACGTTCTGGAAGGGCGCCAAGGCGATCACTCCAGACGATGCCAGCGGCAACTATCTCCACTACGGCGTGCGTGAATTCGGCATGGGCGCAGTGATGAACGGTATCGCTCTACACGGCGGTTTCGTGCCTTATGGCGCAACCTTCTTGATTTTCATGGAGTACATGCGCAATGCCGTGCGCATGGCGGCATTGATGGGCCAGCAGGCTATCTACGTATTTACCCACGACTCCATCGGCCTGGGTGAAGATGGCCCGACCCACCAACCGATCGAGCAGCTCACCAGCCTGCGTACTACGCCGAATTTGAATACCTGGCGCCCCTGTGACGCAGTGGAAACCGCTGCCGCCTGGGATGCCGCAATCAAGCGCCACTCCGGCCCGACGGCGCTGGTGCTCTCACGTCAGAACCTACCCCATCAGGCGCGCACCAAGGCGCAGTTGGCGTCCATTCAGCGCGGCGCTTACGTACTCAAAGAGTGCAACGGCACGCCGGACCTCATCCTGATCGCGACCGGCTCCGAAGTCGCCTTGGCGATGGATGCCGCGGCCGAGCTGGAGCAGCAAGGTAAAGCCGTGCGCGTGGTCTCCATGCCGTCCGCTTACCGCTTCAACGGCCAAGATGCCGACTACCGTGAAAGCGTGTTGCCCAAAGCCGTGACCAAGCGTATCGCCATCGAAGCGGGCCACGCCGACTACTGGTACAAGTACGTGGGCCTCGACGGCCGCGTGATTGGCATGACCACCTACGGTGAGTCGGCACCCGCGGGCGAGCTGTTCAAGCACTTCGGCTTTACCGTCGAGAACATCGTCAAACAAGCCAATGAGCTGCTGGGTTAACCCCTCGCTCAAACGGCGCCTGGTGCGGGCATTACGATGCCCGCGCTAAACGGCCTTTTATGGCTAATTAGCTACTGGATAATCGGAGAAGTCGTGATCCACTTCTCCGGTTTACCTATTTCTTCTGGAGTGGTGGGCATGCTACTGCTGTGCATCACTCTTGCCGTTATCGGTAGAGTACCTGCTAGCCTTGCCGCCGCCGCCCAACCGCTGATCGCACTTTTGGCCATGCTGATCATGCCAGGCGTGGTAGGCGTGTTCTTCATTCTCGATGAACTGGCAAGCCAGTGGCTGGCCATCGTGGCGGCTCTGCTGCTGGGGACGCTACTGAGTGTGTTCACGACACTGTGGCTGCTCAAGCGATTGATGGGGCACCGCCATGCCGACTAGCTTGCTGCCTACCTTGACCGCCACGCCGTTATTGGCCGTTGGGCTTACCTTGGCCGCATACCTTGTGGGCAGCGCCCTTTTCACGCGCTTGGGTAAACCCTCCTGGCTCCCGGCGATTTTGATCGCTGCTCTGCTGCTGGCCGCGACGCTGGCCTTGTTGGGCTTGCCGTATGCCACCTATCAGCAAGGCGCAACCTGGCTGACGGTCCTGCTAGGTCCAGCCACCGTGGCGTTGGGCATGCCGCTTTACCAACAGCTACCGCGCATTCGTGCGCTGTGGCAGCCGTTGGCGGCTTGCCTGCCTATCGCTGCCACTCTGGCCGCTTGTTACGCTCTTGGCATTGCTTGGCTTCTCGGCGCGGGTCCGGAGATCTTGGCCTCGATCGCGGCCAAATCGGTGACGGCGCCCATCGCCATCGGCATCACGGAACAACTTGGCGGCAGCGTAGCACTCCTCATGGGCGCGCTGCTGGTGACGGGGGTGCTGACCATTCCTTTCGTGAGTCTATTGGCGAGGCTACTGCACATTCATGACGAACGTATCATCGGCTTTGCGCTGGGGCTCAATGGTCACGCCATCGGCACCGTGCGCGCGTTCGATATCAGTCCGACCGCCGGAGCGTTCGCCTCGCTCGGAATGAGCCTCACCGGGATTTTTACCGCTCTGCTGCTACCGCTTGCTTGGCAACTGGTGGGGCTAGGGGCGGGATAAGCAACCCCCGATGAAATGCGTTATCATCGGGCCACTTTGTTCAAGAGCTGCATCGCATCATGGCGAACGCTTCCGCTAAATATCGCATTGCCATCAATGGTTATGGGCGCATTGGCCAATGCGTGCTGAGAGCCTTGGTGGAGCGCCAGCACCCGGCGCTTGAAGTCGTCGCGATCAACGAGCTGTCCGACCTTGCCACCATCACCTATCTCACCCGTTACGACACGACTCATGGTCGTTTCCCGGGGGAGGTGGACAACGATGGTAGCGCCCTGTTCGTCAACGGCCAGCGCATCCAGGTATTGTGCGAACGCGACCCTCGCGCACTGCCCTGGGAAGCACTAGGGATCGACCTAGTGCTCGAGTGCTCGGGCAGCTTCAAGGACCGCGCTACCGCTGAGCAGCACTTGGCGGCAGGGGCCAAGCGGCTGCTGTTCTCCCAGCCCGCGGAAAACGATGTGGATGCCACCATCGTATGGGGCATCAACGAGCATGAGCTCGCGCCCACGCAGCGCATCCTCTCTGCGGCGTCCTGCACCACTAATTGCTTGGTGCCGCTGCTCACCGTACTGGATGAAGCGCTCGGTTTGGAGCATGGTGTTACCACCACGATTCACTCGGCCATGAACGACCAGCCGGTGATCGATGCGTACCATCGCACCGATCTGCGCCTGACGCGCTCCGCCATGCAGTCGATCGTACCGGTGGATACCGGCTTGGCGGTCGGCATCAGTCGCCTGATGCCCAGCCTGACTGGACGTTTCGAGTGCCTGCACGTGCGGGTGCCTACCATCAACGTCTCGGCCATGGATGCCGCGCTGACCGTGCGACGCGATACCAGCGCCGCGCAAGTCAACGCGCTACTGCAACGCGCTAGTCAGCAGCGCTTGCATGGCGTGCTAGGCTATACCGAAGCGCCCATGGCATCGATCGATTTCAATCATGATCCCCGCTCTGGCATCCTAGACGCCACCCAAACCCGCGTGGCCGGCACGCGTCTGATCAAACTGCTGTGCTGGTTCGATAACGAGTGGGGCTTTGCCAACCGCATGCTGGACATCAGCCAGCGCTTGGCAACGTTTCGCTAAGAATGGGTCCCCCCATTAGCGCACTGACATTCGCTTGAACACGAGGAAACCGCTCACATGAACGTGCAAAAAATGACCGACCTGCCCCTGGAAGGGCAGCGTGTGCTGATTCGTGAAGACCTGAACGTGCCAATCAAAAACGGCCGTGTTTCCAGCGATGCCCGCCTTCGCGCCGCGCTGCCGACCATTCAAGCAGCGGCCAGAGCCGGCGCCAAAGTGCTGCTCATGAGCCATCTCGGCCGCCCCACGGAAGGCGAACCCGCCGATGAGTTTTCGCTCGCCCCTGTGGCCGAGCATCTGAGCGAGCTGCTGGGCAGCCCCGTCAAACTGATCACCGACTACCTCGACACCGCCCCTACGCTCGACAACGGCGATGTCGTACTGCTCGAGAACGTACGCTTCAACAGCGGTGAAAAGAAAGACGACGAATCTCTCGCCAAGCAGTACGCCGCGCTCTGCGACATATTCGTGATGGATGCCTTCGGCACCGCACACCGTGCGCAAGCCTCCACCCACGGCGTCGCCCGCTTTGCACCCACCGCCTGTGCAGGACCGCTACTGGCCCAAGAGCTGGACGCGCTGGAGAAAGCACTGGCAACCCCAGCACGCCCAATGGCGGCTATCGTGGGCGGCTCCAAGGTCTCCACCAAGCTCGACGTGCTGACCGCCCTCTCTGACAAGTGTGACCAGCTCATCGTCGGCGGCGGGATCGCCAACACCTTTATCGCAGCAGCGGGCTATAATGTGGGCAAATCGCTCTACGAAGCCGACCTGATCGGTCAAGCCAAAGCGCTGATGGAGAAAGTCTCCATTCCGCTGCCCACGGACGTCGTCGTGGCCACGGAGTTCTCGGAATCCGCCGATGCTGTGGTCAAGCCGGTGGACCAAGTGGCCGATAACGAGATGATTCTGGATATCGGCCCGGACACCGCCGCCCACTTGGCCAGCCTGCTGAAAGATGCCGGCACGATCTTGTGGAACGGCCCCGTGGGCGTTTTCGAAATCGATCAATTTGGCAAAGGCACCGAGGTGCTCTCGCATGCCATTGCCGAGAGCAGCGCGTTTTCGATTGCCGGCGGTGGCGACACCCTGGCCGCTATCGACAAGTACGCTATTGCCGAACGTGTTTCCTATATCTCCACCGGCGGCGGCGCGTTCCTAGAGTACGTCGAAGGCAAACAGCTACCGGCGGTAGCCGCATTAGAAGCCGCAGCAAAGCGCGGCTGAAGCGACACGATAACACTACACGCTCACTGCACCCGTTCACACCGACAACCGACAAGGTGACCCCATGGCTTTAATTAGCATGCGCCAGATGCTCGACCACGCCGCCGAATACGGCTACGGCATCCCTGCATTCAACGTCAACAACCTCGAACAGATGCGGGCGATCATGGAAGCCGCCGATGCCACCGACTCTCCGGTGATCGTGCAGGCTTCCGCTGGCGCACGCAAATATGCAGGTGCGCCTTTCCTGCGCCACCTGATTCTGGCGGCGGTGGAAGAGTTTCCGCACATCCCGGTGGTCATGCACCAGGATCACGGCACCAGCCCCGCTGTCTGCCAGCGCTCGATCCAGCTGGGCTTCTCCTCCGTGATGATGGACGGTTCGCTAGGCGAAGATGGCAAGACGCCGATGGATTACGACTACAACGTCGATGTTACCCGTCGCGCGGTCGAGATGGCCCACGCCTGTGGCGTATCGGTCGAGGGCGAGCTGGGCTGCTTGGGTAGCCTGGAAACCGGCATGGCCGGTGAAGAGGACGGCATTGGTGCCGAAGGTAAGCTGGACATGGAACAGCTACTGACCGACCCCGAAGAAGCTGCCGCCTTCGTCAAGGCGACTCAGGTCGACGCGCTGGCGATTGCCATTGGTACCAGCCACGGCGCTTACAAATTCACCAAGCCGCCGACCGGCGACACCCTCTCCATCCAGCGTATCAAAGAGATCCATGCGCGCATTCCGGATACCCACCTGGTCATGCATGGCTCCTCCTCCGTTCCGCAAGAGTGGCTGGAAGTGATCAACCGCTACGGCGGCCAGATCCCAGAAACTTACGGCGTCCCGGTCGAGGAAATCGTCGAAGGCATCAAGCACGGCGTTCGCAAGGTCAACATCGATACCGACCTGCGCTTAGCCTCCACCGGTGCCGTGCGTCGCTTCATGGCGGAGAATCCGTCGGAATTCGATCCGCGCAAATTCTTGAAAGAGACCGTCAGCGCCATGCGCGATCTTTGTATCGCCCGCTACGAAGCGTTTGGCACGGCGGGCAACGCAAGCAAAATCAAACCGATCAGCCTGGAAGCAATGTTCCAGCGCTACGAGCGCGGCGAGTTGGCACCCAAAATCAAATAAACGGTACACCCTTTATATAAAGGCGGCCTGCAGGCCGCCTTTTTTATTGCAATGCAGCAAAAATAGACTATGACTAAAGACAGTCAGCCATCATTTCTCATCAGATAGGTCTCACCATGAAGCACTCTCCACCCTCTTTTTACACTACGACAGCCCTATTCGACCTGTGGAAAGCCAGCATGATGGGGATGGAGCTGTGGAGCTCGTCATTGTCCACCATCGCCAGACGCCAACAGCTTTGGCAAACACAGCCCTTTTTTAGCCCTTCCATGATGCGAGAAAATCAGCGCATGGTGACTGAAAAAATGGAGGCCAGCATGGAAGCTGGCCTTGTGGTGCAAAAAGCGTTGCTCAACGCCATGAGCGGGCGCTATGCGCCCTGGTGGATTACCAGCCAGAAAGCCATGCAACCTTACCATCGACGCAGCAGCGCCAACTCACGACGCCTTTCTCGCTAAGCGCGGTCACTCGTTATCGTCGTTACTCTGCTCATCCTCGCCGTTCTCGATGGCATCCTCGGCGCTTCCGGTACCGCCGGTACCACCCTCGGTGTTGTCACGCTCTTCACTACCGTTGTCAGCAGTGTCTTCCGACTCTTCCGTTGCCGCCGTTTCGGTGGCTTCATCACGCTGAACGGCACCGGCCTTGATACCGTATTTCTCTTCCAGAGCCGCATCATCCAGCGCCTGGTGCTGCTCGCTACTGGCGTCGGTTTCCGGCTCTGCCAATACGCTGCCCGCAGAGGTCATGAGCACAGTGCCCACCACCAATGATAGGAACCAAGGGGTAAGTCGCATATATATCTCCATTTTATGGTTATTGCGGCGTCGCCTACCTACTATAGCCGGTCTCATAGCGATTCACATGGAGTGCCTGAAAACTGAAGCGTTGCCATCATATCCGTAGCGGGCAGCGCTTCCCTTGAGCAGACACACTGTAAAAAATTATAAAACAGTGTTCACAAAGCTCGAAAAATCTCGTTCAATAGTGGCCTAGTCGGCTTAAACTAACGTGAGTAGCGCTTGTCACGCTGCAAGGAACTCTCATGCCGCTTCCACTTCTGCTGTTTGATTGTGATGGCACTCTCGTCGATAGCGAACCCTTGTTGGCCGAAGAGATGGCTCGTGGCCTCAACACGGTGGGCCTGCCATTTGCCTCTTCCGATTATTTAGGGGAGTTTCGAGGTGCCCGCTTCCGACGCATCGTGGCAGAACTGCAAACGCGTCATGGCGAAGTCGATGGCGAACGCTTGGACCGCATGGAGCGAACCATGCGCGCCAACTTGGCTGAGCGTCTTGCCCGCGAACTCACCACCATACCCGGCGCCCGGGAGTCGCTCGACGCCTTGGCACATTACCCCAGTGCCGTCGTCTCCAACGGACCTGAAACCAAGATCCGCACTGCGTTGAACGCCACCGGCCTCAGCGCGTATTTCGGTCACAGGCTGTTTAGCGGCTACACCGCCAACTGTTGGAAGCCAGAGCCCTGTTTACATCTTCACGCAGCCAGTATCATGGGCTTTGCGGCACACGACTGCATTGCCATTGATGATGCGCTCGTTGGCGTACAGGCAGCCCTGCAGGCAGGTATGACCGTCATTCATCTGAATCGCTTTCCCGATGCCGAGGCAACGCCGGAAGGCGCTATTATGATTAGCAACATGTATCAGCTACCTGCGGTCGTTGAACAACTGACTCACGAGCGATGGCAGGCGGCAATGCCCCATCACTCAACAGAGAAATAGTATGGCCTCATTACGTGATCAGCTCGGTGGCCTCGTTTACTCCACTGAGCATGGCAAGACGTGTCCCGACTGCCGGGCCCCGATCGATGACTGTCGCTGTGAAGACACCAGCGAACAAGCGCGCCTGGCCGAACTGGACGGTATCGTGCGCATCCGCCGTGAAACCAGCGGCCGAAAAGGCAAGGGCGTCACGACCATCCGCGGCGTGCCTCTGACTCAAGCAGAACTCAAAGTACTCGCCAAAACCCTCAAGCAGCGCTGCGGTACCGGTGGAGCTGTCAAAGAGGGCGTCATAGAAATCCAGGGTGACCATCGCGAAACTCTGCGCGATGCCTTAACCTCAATGGGTTATCAAGTGAAATTGGCTGGCGGTTGACGCGTCCAACGCATACTCTCAGCTCCTGGCGAAAGGGCAAGGCACGACAATGGTTTGGTTGGAATACCTGCTACCGCTGATCTTTTTGTTTCCCATGGCAGCCATGGGCGGCATCGTATTAGCCCTGCGTAGCCTTCACGATGCCCGCGTTCACTCCCCTTTCGATGCACCGCTGCGCGAACCGGGCCAAGCGCTGCGTCACAGGCTCGATCAAGCCTTTTCCAGCTTGTTTCTTAACGGTACATTGGGGCCCTTGGTCAGCCTTGCACCGCTCGTCTATGGTATGGGACGGATGCTCTTCGTCGATAAACAGGACTGGGTCGAATGGGCGCTATATGGGCTGCTGAGCACGCTCTTGGTGCTGGCATTTTCACTGCTGCTGGTGCGTGACTATCAGCGCATTCGCCGCTTGAAGCTCGGTCTTGCCTGCGAACTTGCCGTGGGTCAAGAGCTGGAGCGTTTAGTACGTCCCGAGGCGCATCCCTATTACGTCTTTCACGACGTTCCCACGGATAGCTTTACCATCGACCATGTCGTGGTCACGCCCCATGGCGTGTTCGTCGTGGAAACTCGCGCAAGGGCACTGGCCATTGGCAGCGATGGCAAAGAGCTGAACTGCGTCGCAGTCGAGCGTGAGCGACTGCGCTTCCCCCATTGGCAGGAGCGGCGACCCCTACATAAAACGCGCCAGGGCGTTAGCTGGCTCAGCCAGTGGCTCGAACGGCGTTGCGGCGTGCCCGTACCGGTAAAAGGCGTTCTGGTGCTGCCGGGCTGGGAGATCGACACCAGCGAGGCCTCACCGGACATTCTGGTCGTTAGCGGAGAACAGCTGGCACGCCAGCTGACGGAGCTCACGCCTGGGCAAATGAGCGATGCCATTCATGACAAGGTTATCCATATTTTGCTAGAGCGGGCACGGCTGATGGAACTCAAACACCTTCGCCAGCCATCCGTGTGAGGGCCGGGCTCAATCGCCGCGCAGCCGCCCGCCCATCTCCTGAGCAAGATCGACTGCATAGTGGTCGGTCATCCCCCCAATGAAGTCCAGCATGCGACGGTAGCTGTCATAGAGCGTCCATGACGGCAGTGGCGTGTTCTCACCGATCAGTGCCAGTACCCGCTGGTGTTTGAAAGAGCTGTGGCCCGTGTGATGCAACTCATGAGCCGCGCCGATAAAGGCTTCCAACAAAATTCCCAGCGTGGTGTAGGCACCAATTTCCAGTTTTGCCTTACGCTCATTTTGAAATATCCGCTCACGAGCCAGCTGCTTGGCCGACTGCACCCCCCAGCCCAAATCCGGGTGACACAGCTCTAACAGATCTTCGCTGAGGGTACCGCTGAGTAGCGCCTGCTCATGCTGCACGAATACCGCACCTACATCATTCACGGCCCGCTCCATGGCAGCGCCCCTGAGCAAGGCAATACGGCGGCGTTGCGAGACATTTTTACGCTGCATCTCGGCATACTCCGGTGGGAACTCACCGGCAATTTGGCGCAAAATCTCGACCACTTCCTCGTAGCGCAAAATGCCCATCTCCAGACCGTCTTCCAGGTCTAGCAAGGCGTAGCAAATATCATCTGCCGCTTCGACAAGCCAAGCCAACGGGTGGCGACACCAGCGCTGCTCCCCTTGAGGAAGTAACCCAACCGCATCTGCTACCTCGGTTAACAGCGCCTGTTCGGACTGATAGCAGCCAAACTTACCCGCTCGCCCGCCATAGCGCACCGTCCATGGATACTTCAGCAGTGTGCCCAAGGTGGCGGCCGATAGGCGCATGCCACCGTTGAACTGGTTGTACTCGATCTGGGTAATCACCCGAAAGCCTTGCGCATTGCCTTCATAGGTCAACAGGTCTTCACGCTCGGCCTCGGACAGACCATCCAGAAGCCCGCTTCCTTGGGCGCGACGGAACCAGTCGCGGATAGCGTACTCACCGGCGTGACCAAAGGGCGGGTTACCAATGTCGTGCCCAAGGCACGCGGTTTGCACGATGACACCAAGATCGGCAGGCGTTATCCAATCGGGGAGACGGTCACGCAGTAGTTCACCGACGATCATCCCCAGCGAACGGCCAACGCAGCCAACTTCGAGGGAGTGAGTCAAACGCGTGTGGATATGATCATTTTCCGTCAGAGGATGAACCTGGGTTTTACGGCCCAAGCGTCGGAAAGAGCCGGAAAAAACAATGCGATCATGATCTTTATGAAAGGGGCTGCGCCCAATTTCTCGGGTGCTGTCTGTTCGTTTATCGTGAAGGCGTCGAGGGGAAAGTAATTGATCCCATTGCATTTGTGTCATAGCGCTCCTCCTTGGAGTGCACATTCTGACATAAAAAGGCTGACATAAAACGACGGGATCGATGGACAAACAAAAAACCCAGCCGGTTGGCTGGGTTCTTTGCGGTATAAGTGCCTGATTATGTTCGGGCCGGCCACCCGGCGGGCGGCGCTCCGCTACTCTTCAGGGGGAGACCCCTAAA
>Ga0207828_100246_pt1 | contig 31018 bp, 28 predicted proteins | sample TtaePargueraPR_11_FD_187276 | JGI IMG/M metagenome (GOLD analysis project Ga0207828, IMG submission 187276) | Aerobic enrichment media microbial communities from Bioluminiscent Bay, La Parguera, Puerto Rico - Tt and P2 (3) (SPAdes) | ecosystem: Environmental > Aquatic > Marine > Unclassified ...
CGGAGCCGAGCAGGGCGCGTGTGGCAATAATCTGACCAAGTTGCCCGCCACTGCCGGGGATAACCTGTATTGCACCTGCCTGTATCATGATGCCCAGTATAACCCAACTTGTGGTTAAATGTATATAAGCCGATCAAGGGGATGACCGGGCGATATGATAATGATCACGCCGGTTTGATGCGCCGGTTTTGCCCACACCGGTTAAGGTGGGATCAAATCTGTGGAAATCTGGTTTGATGATCATGCGTGCGTTGAGTGTTGCCCTGTCCTTTTTGCTGATTGCTTTCGCGGTTGTTGTGCCTGTGCGGCCCGTGCAGGCTGCACCGGATGCCGATTTATGGTCGGATTGGCAGGCCCATGATCCGAGCAGTACGGTCGAGATTGACCATGGCGATTGGCAGGCGGTGCTGGATCGATACGTGACCCAGCATGTGCCCGGTGTGACCAGTTTTGATTATGCTGCGGCCAGTCGTGATGGCGGGACAGGAATGGTCGCGGGCTATGTCGATGTCATGACCAGGGTTGCGGTCGATGGGCTTAACCGCGATCAGCAATTTGCCTATTGGGTGAACCTCTATAATGCGCTGACCGTTAAGGTGGTTCTGGACCATTATCCGGTCGATAGCATTCGCGATATCGATATCTCGCCTGGGTTATTTTCATCTGGCCCATGGGGCAAGAAACTGATCACGGTCGAGGGCAGGACGCTTAGCCTTGATGATATCGAACACCGCATCCTGCGCCCGATCTGGCGCGATGCGCGCATTCATTATGTGGTCAATTGTGCGTCCATCGGTTGCCCGGCATTGGCACCGGACTCCTTTGACGCGGACAAGCTTGAAGCGCAGCTTGATCAGGCGGCGCGTGAATTCATCAATCATCCGCGCGCGGTGCGCATCAATGCCGATGGCGGCCTTGTGCTTTCAAGCCTGTATGACTGGTATCGGGATGATTTCGGGAAAAGTGATGCAGAATTCATTGCGCATCTGAGAAAATTCGCCGGGCCGGAGCTGACGAAAGCTCTGGGCGATATCACGGAACTTGATATCGCCGACTATGAATATGACTGGGCGTTGAACACCCGATAGCACCGGCCGAGGTGGGCAGGTGCGTTACGCCGCTGTGTTGTGTAGCCCTGGTTTGACAGGGGTGGTCGTTGCCCATGCGTCGGCATGTGCGCCATCCTCCGGATTTTCCGGTCGATTCTGATTTACCTGTTCGATCGTGTGACGAACATCACTGGCAGAGACGCCGTCATAGCGCATTAATGTCTGAACGATCGGGTCGGCAAGCATGTCTTCGACCGTCAATTCCTGATCAACATAACTCATCATCTCATATCCCGATTTTTTTGTTATGCGTAATGTAATGCAATTGCAATTCATTCGCAATAACTATTCTATGTCGATGGTGACTTTTTTTTCATTTTTATCTCTGAAACGCTTTGATCTGCCTTAAGGCAGGGCATCTATGCGAGAATTTCGCAAACTGCATTCAGCGGCCTGCAGCGTGCTGTTATTGGGGCAAAATCTGTGAAAAGGTATTTCCTTGATTAAAAAGCGTAAGGGTCTTAACGCTTGATCTGGTCTGTTCGTCATCGCGATAAGGCCCAATAAGTATGGCAAAAATAGGCTGACAAAATGAAACGTCCGGGAATTCGCGAATATGGCTTGCTGTTGCTATTGGCGCTGATGTGGGGGAGTTCATTCACCTTCATCAAGATCGGCGTGCATGCCTATTCGCCGTTGGTGGTGGCCTGTGGCCGTCTGTCCTTTGCCGCCCTTGTCCTGTGGTGTTTCGCGGCTATTCGTAAATCCGAACTGCCCAAGGGGCGGGGGGCCTGGATCTCGACCTTTATGGTCGCCCTGATTGGCAATGCCATTCCGTTCTTTTTGATCAGTTTTGGTGAAACACAGGTCGATGCCGGTTTGGCTGCGATCCTGATGTCGACCGTGCCGCTGACCACAGTGGTTCTGGCGCATTTCTTTACCCATGATGAAAAGCTCTCGACCGGCAAGGTTGTCGGCGTGATTTTGGGAACGATTGGCGTGATCGTGCTGGTCGGGCCGGAAACGCTGTCGGGACTGGGGGGCGAGTTCCTGTTCCAGTTGGCCATTCTGGTCGCAGCAATCGGTTATGCGATCTCGTCGCTTGTGGCGCGCAATCTGCGTGATCAGCCGCGCATCGGATCGACGGCCGTGATCCTGACATTTGCCGCCTTGATGCTGATGCCCTTTACCCTGATTATCGATCAGCCCTGGACAATGGACTGGGACGCTGAAGGCGCACTTGCCATCATGTATCTCGGCATGTTTCCGACCGGTATTGCCATGTTCCTGATCTTGCAACTGATCGCGGTGGCCGGGGCCAGCTTCCTTGTGTTTAACAATTATCTGGTGCCAGCCGTTGGTGTGGTCATCAGCTTTATCGTACTGGGCGAAGTGCCCCAGCCCAATGCATTGATTGCCTTGGCGGTCATTCTGGGCGGGATTGCCGCATCACAGATACGTTTTGGCCGCAAACCAAAGGATGTCGATGGGCCGGTTTTGAAGTCTGATCCGATGACACCGGTGATGGAAGTTCCCAAAGGTGACAAAACGGGCGGAAAGTGACGGTTTTATATGCCGGAAAATCCGCGAAATTTCGCGAAATTTCGAACTTTATTGCCCAACCTTGCGCGATAGGATTTGTCAATATTGTTTGTGCGGGACAAACCTGATACTTTCCGCCTTTCTGGTCCGGCATGTGCCTTCAAATAGGTGTATGTCACGCCGATTGAATCATTTCTGATCAAGCGTTTAAGAGGTCACGGCCTTTGTCCACCAAAGAGACCAATCCCGAGAACCGCGATATCTTCCCGGTTTCCATCGAACAAGAAATGCGCCGCAGCTACCTCGATTACGCGATGAGCGTGATCGTCAGCCGCGCACTGCCTGACGTCCGAGACGGTTTGAAGCCGGTACATCGTCGTATTCTGTACGCCATGCACGAGAACGGGTTTGAATATAACAAGCCGTTCCGCAAATCGGCCCGTGTGGTCGGGGACGTGATGGGTAAATATCACCCGCACGGCGACAGCGCGATTTACGATGCCATGGTCCGTATGGCGCAGAATTTCTCCATGCGCCTGCAACTTATTGACGGGCAGGGCAACTTCGGGTCCATGGATGGCGACAAGGCCGCTGCCATGCGTTACACCGAGGCCCGCATGGCCAAGGCCGCGCACTTCCTTCTGGATGATATCGACAAGGATACGATTGATTTCCGCGATAACTATGACGAAACCACCAAGGAACCGTCAGTTATCCCGGCCCGTTTCCCGAACATGCTGGTCAATGGTGCCGGTGGTATTGCAGTTGGTATGGCAACCAACATTCCGCCGCACAACCTTGGCGAAGTCATTGATGGCTGCATGGCCTATGTCGATGATCCCAATATTTCCGTCGAAGGCCTGATGGAATTTGTCCATGGTCCGGATTTCCCGACCGGTGGCCTTATTCTTGGCCGTTCGGGCATTCATTCTGCATTCAAGACTGGTCGCGGTTCTGTCGTCATGCGGGCACGTACCCATGTCGAGGAAATCCGTGCCAACCGCGAAGCCATCATCGTGACCGAAGTTCCCTATCAGGTGAACAAGGCGACCCTGATGGAAAAGATTGCCGAACTGGTCCGCGACAAGAAGCTTGAAGGCATTTCCGATCTGCGTGACGAGTCCGACCGTTCGGGCGTGCGCATGGTGATCGAGCTTAAGCGTGATGCCAATGCCGACGTCGTTCTGAACCAGCTGTTCCGCTTTACAGCGCTTCAGACCTCGTTTGGTGTCAACATGCTGGCGCTGAACCGTGGCAAGCCGGAACTGATGAACCTGAAGGAAATCATTCAGGCCTTCGTCGAATTCCGCGAAGAAGTCATTACCCGCCGTACCATCCACCTTCTGAAAAAGGCGCGTGATCGTGCCCATGTCGTGGTGGGTCTGGGTATTGCGGTATCGAATATCGACGAAGTCATCAAACTGATCCGTAATGCAGCCGATCCGACTGTTGCGCGTGAACAGCTGATGGAACGTGATTGGGCGGCGGGCGATATTGTTCCGCTGATCGAACTGATTGCCGATCCGAACCAGGTTGGTTCAACTGATGGCATGTATCGCCTGTCCGAAGCACAGGCACGTGCGATCCTTGAGCTGCGTCTGCATCGCCTGACTGGTCTCGAACGCGACAAGATCGCGGGCGAATTGACCGAGTTGGGTGAGAAGATCAAGGACTTCCTTGATATCCTTGCCTCGCGTGAGCGCAAGCTGACGATCCTCAAGGATGAACTGACCGAAATGCGCAATGAATTCGCCGACCCGCGTCGCAGCGAAATTCAGGAAGCAGAATTCGAACATGACATCGAAGACCTGATTGCCCGTGAAGACATGGTCGTGACCGTGTCGCACAGCGGTTATATCCAGCGTGTTCCGCTGTCGACCTATCGCGCACAGCGTCGCGGTGGTAAAGGCCGTTCGGGCATGGCAACCCGCGAGGAAGATTTCGTTTCCAAGCTGTTTGTTGCCAATACCCACACCCCGGTTCTGTTCTTCAGCTCCGAGGGGATGGTCTATAAGATGAAGGTCTGGCGCCTGCCGATGGGGACGCCGCAATCGCGCGGCAAGGCGCTTGTGAACCTGTTGCCGCTGTCTGAAGGCGAATATATTACCACGGTCCTGCCGCTTCCCGATGAGGAAGAATGGCCGAACCTGCATGTGATGTTTGCCACCTCGACCGGTAACGTCCGCCGTAACAGCCTTGCCGATTTCGTGAATGTGAAATCAAACGGCAAGATCGCCATGAAGCTTGAAGAAGAACGTGGTGACAAGCTGATTGCGGTTCAGACCTGTACCGATGATGACGACATCCTTCTGACAACCCGTCAGGGCAAGTGCATTCGTTTCCGTGTCGGTGACGTGCGCGTCTTTACCGGGCGTAACTCGGTTGGTGTGCGTGGCATCCGTCTGGCCGATCAGGACGAAGTCATCGCGATGTCGGTTCTGTTTGGCAACCATGTTTCGATGGAAGAGCGCGGTGAATACCTGTCGATCACCGGCAAGTTGCGTCGCGAGGAAATCACGGCTGATAACCTTCCGCTCGAACTGCTGTCCGAAGAACGCTATCAGGAAATTCTCGGTGGCGATCAGATGATCCTGTCGGTTACTGAAAACGGTTATGGCAAACGGACGTCTGCCTATGAATATCGTGTGACCGGCCGTGGTGGTCAGGGCTTTGCCAATATCGAGATGTCGGAACGTAACGGTAACGTCGCTGCGTCCTTCGTGATCGAAGAAGGCGACGAGTTGATGATGGTCACCAATGGTGGCAAGGTCATTCGTATGCCCACCCATGACATCCGTATTGCCGGGCGTAAGACCCAGGGTGTGACACTGTTCCGTACTGCCGAAGACGAACAGGTCGTCGCAGTTGAACGTCTGTCGAACCTTGGTGATGAAGATGATGAGATCATCGATGGCGAGGAAGGTGTGATCGAGGGTGCCGAAGGTGCCGTTGAAACCGCCGACCAGGCCCCGGAAGCATCTGATGAAGATGCGGCTGAGGCACCGGCATCTGATGAAGCGGACCGCGACGAATAACGGGAAGTTCGATGACTGAAACGTCTTCTACCGTATCGCGTATCGGGATTTATCCGGGCACCTTTGATCCGGTAACCCAAGGGCATATGGATATCATTCGTCGTGCGACCCGGATCGTCGATCAACTGATTGTCGGCGTTGCGATCAACGCCGGCAAAGGTCCGATGTTCGGGGTCGATGAACGCTGTGCACTGGTTGAAGGTGCGCTCAAGGCTGCGGGCGGTGAAGTTGCCGCCCGTACCTCAGTTAAGCCATTTTCATCGCTTCTGATGCAGTTTGCCCAGGAAAACGGATCCAGCACGATTATCCGTGGTCTTCGGGCGGTATCGGACTTTGAGTATGAATTCCAGATGGCCGGGATGAATGCCCGGCTGTCGCCGGAAGTTGAAACCGTCTTTTTGATGGCATCGGACAAACAACAGTTTGTTTCTTCGCGTTTCGTGAAGGAAATCGCCCGTCTGGGCGGGAATGTCACTGAATTTGTGCCGGCAAACGTGCTGAAACGGCTGCACGAAAAGCTGGCAGAAGAAAAGGAATAACGCAGGCCATGCGTCTTTTTCGTCTATTTTCAATTATCGCTCTCGTACTAGGATTTATCACCATGTCCAATGGAAACGACGCAGTCGCTCAGGATCTGGAAAACACGCTTTATCTTGACCTGAAAGATGGCCGCGTTGTGATCCAGCTTCGCCCGGATCTGGCACCGAACCATGTTGCCCGGATCAAGGAACTCACCCGTGAAGGCTTTTACGATGGGCTGAAATTCCATCGCGTAATCGAAGGTTTCATGGCGCAGACCGGTGATCCCAAAGGCAACGGAACCGGTGGTTCCGGCCAGAAACTTGATGCCGAGTTCTCGAATGAACGTCACGTTCGCGGCACCGTTTCCATGGCCCGTTCGGCCAATCCGAACAGTGCGGATTCCCAGTTCTTCATCGTCTTTGCCGACGCACCGCACCTTGATGGTCAGTACACTATCTGGGGCGAAGTGACCGAGGGCATGGAATATGTCGATATGATCAAAAAGGGTGCCCCCTGGGCCAATGGCAGTGTAGCCGACCCGGATCAGATCGTCAAAATGCAGGTTGCTGCCGACGCGCAATAATCGCGATATTTGAAGTATTGCAACCGAAAGCCGTCCCTTCATGGGGCGGCTTTCGCGTTTTTGGGGCTGAATGCGCAAAAAGAGCCAAAATATGGAAAACAGGTGTTGACCGATGCCGCCTGTGCCATTAAAACGCGCTTCACCAACCTTGAGGGCCCGTAGCTCAGTTGGTAGAGCAACTGACTTTTAATCAGTTGGCCACAGGTTCGAATCCTGTCGGGCTCACCAATAAGCCCCTGAAACCCAACCGGTTTCGGGGGCTTTTTATTTGCCCAGATTCTCCCCGCATATCGCGATCTTTTCCAACGCCGGAACCAGACTTGTCATTGGCGATATTTCGGTATCCGCGAAGGCAAATTCGGGTATGCGATCAGCATGTATTCTTCACCATTTAACGTCTTTTCATGGCTGATGTGCATCTTCGTATAAAAAGGGGGGTTGACCGATCCCGTCTGGCCCATTAAAACGCCGCTCACCAACGTTGAGGGCCCGTAGCTCAGTTGGTAGAGCAACTGACTTTTAATCAGTTGGCCACAGGTTCGAATCCTGTCGGGCTCACCAATTCAAAACCCCTGGAACCCAGAAGTTCCGGGGGTTTTGCATATCCGGCTTTTGCCATCATATTTCCCATCGTATTCCCCGATCGATAACGTAAACCGTGCTCTGCCCTGAATGACCTGTCCGGGGCAGGGGATCAGCATGAAAATGTACTATGGCCTGTTGGTTGCGATTGCATCGCAATTCTATTTCCTGTAAAAAATGCAAATCAGTTTCAAACGCACCAGAGCAGGCCTTCTGGTGGTGATCAATTTTGTGATCGGGAAAGTTACATGTCTGACCCTGTGAATTCATCAGCCGCATCTTCGGATGCGCAAACGCCGCTTTCTTCCGATGGCGCACTCGTCCCGGTGGGGGCTGACTCTGCGACCGGAAACCTTAATGCGGACGGTTCTGTCATGGTGGACCCGAATACCGGGCTTGCCATTGATGCGACGGCAACGACCCAGTCGAACGGCATGCTGGATGGTTTTGTTGGCCTTCCGGTTATTGAACAGGTCGACCGGGCTGGCGTGGTTGGCTGGGTGCTGGCCGCGATGGCCCTGATCGGGCTTATGGTGTTCTTCTACAAGCTGGTCGGGTTCCTGCGCCGTGGCGTTTTTGCCGATGGCTTTGTAAAGGATGTCGAACGTCACCTGTCATCGGGTGACGAGCAGCAGGCGGCCGAAATTCTGGCCCGGCGTCGCCATCCGGCCGCGCGTATTGCGCTCTCGGGCATGATGCTTCCGGTAAGTTCGTCTGAGGAACGCGAAGCGGCATCGGATCTGATTGCATCGCGTGCACGCAAGGAAATTGATGGTCTTAATGGTGGTCTGCGGATTATGTCGGCCATTGCCGTGCTCAGCCCGTTGTTGGGCCTTCTGGGCACCGTTATGGGCATGATCGAGGCCTTCCAGCGTATGGAAGGGGCCGGCAGCCGTATTGATCCGTCTGTGCTGTCTGGCGGTATCTGGCTGGCGCTTCTGACAACCGCAATCGGCCTTGTGGTCGCGATCCCGGCAACCGCGTTTCATATGTGGATGCAAGGTGTGATTGGCCGTGCTGCGGCCACGATGGAAGATGTTTGTACGCTGGTGATCAATCGCGGTGAACTGGCCCGCAAGACGCTTAGCCGCGCATCAAACGTTTCCGAACTGCGCCACGCCGCCGAATAAAACCCGTTTCCGAAAGTCGCCCCATGCAGCTGCGCGAACGCAACAGCGGTTCTTCACCGATGATCGGTCTGACCCCGCTGATTGATGTTGTCTTTATCCTGCTGATCTTCTTCATGCTGGCTTCAAGCTTCCTTGACTGGAAAGGCTTTGAGATGTCGGTCAGCATCACCGATGGTCGCGCCACCAGCCAAAGCGATACCCGACCGGTCACGGTCGAGGTCGATGTTAATGGCGGCCTGTCGATCAATGGCAATGCGATTGCGCTGTCCAATCTGGCACCGACGCTTTTGCGCGATCATGACGGATCACCGGTACGCCTGCGGCCGATCAATGGTGCCAACCTGCAGCGACTGGTCGAAGTGATGGATACGCTGGGCCGCGGTGGTGTTACGGACGTGGAGTTCATTGAATGAAACGCCGCATCCAGATTGCCGAGGACGGACCGGTTCAGGAACCGATGTTGCCTTTGATCAACATCGTCTTCCTGCTTTTGATCTTTTTCATGATTGCCGGAAGCCTGCAAAAACTAGGTCCCTTCGAAGTTGATCCGCCCGCAAGCCAAACGGCCGAAGGCCAACCGGAAGACACCATTGTTCTGTGGTTTGGCAGCAATGGCGAAATCGGGATTGATGATCTGACGGGTGGGCTTGACCGCCTGTCGTCGATGCTGCCAGCCGATTATATCGGCCGTCCGGTTGAAATCCGGGCCGACCGCGAAGTCGAAGGTGCCAAGGTCGTGACCCTTCTGGCGCGTCTTCAGGAACTTGGCATCGAAAAGGTTCAATTGATGACGGCCATGCAGCCGGGTCAGGAATAGCATGTCCAAACGCGTTGATCTTTTGATTGCGACCGGGCTGACCGGTCTTGTCCTGACCGGTGGGATCGTGCTTGCCATGCCCGACCCGCAGCCATCGGGCTGGGGTGGGGCAGGGGCCGTACAAAGTATCAGCATTTCGCTGGGTGCCGGGCAGGCCGAAACCGGCGAGGCCGAAACAGACACCCGAAGTGCCGACGCGGTCGATAGCATGGCCGCCGAAGTGCCCGAAGAAATCGTTGAACCGGATCCGGAACAGGAAATTCAACCTGAACCGACACCTAAGGAAGTGGTTGAAACGGAGCCAGAGCCTGAACCGGAAGTTCTTCCGGAACCAGAAGTCGTCGAGGAACAGCCAGAACCCATCCCGGAACCAGAACCGGTTATCGAACAAGTTGCCGAACCGGAACCTGAACCAGAACCCGAGCCGGTTGTCGAACAGCAACTGGCAGAGGTCCTGCCGGTGCGCATGAAGCCCAAACCACCCGTGGAGCAGGCAGAGGCCCCAAAGCCGACCAAGGCGCCAGAGCCGGTCGAAAAAGCCGCCCAGCCAACGCCACAGCCCTCTGGGCTGACAAACTCCGTCAAATCTGAGGGCACGACGGGTGAAGCCACCCAAAGTCAGGCGTCCAGTTCATCATCGGGCAGCGGGGGTGGTGCAGCAAGCCAGGCCAAGATGGTGGATTATCAGGCATCGGTTCTTCAAACGCTGGCGCGTTACCGCGAATATCCCGAACGTGCCATGCGCCGCCGGATTGAGGGCGAAAACCGTATTCGCCTTGTCATTGCGCGCGACGGCACGGTGCTTGAAGCCAGCATGGTCAGTTCAAGCGGATCAAGCATCCTTGATCGTGAAACCGAACGCCTGATCGAACGGGTGCGGAAATTCCCGCCATTCCCCGACGAGATGACCGAGCAACAAGTCGTCTGGACCGTACCAGTCGCCTATCAGCTTCACTAGAAACAAAAACGCCAGCCCATAAAGGCTGGCGTTTTTGTTCGTGCAGGGCGTTTAGGCGTCTGGCGTTTCGCCGTCCTCCCAGTGATAATCAAGTGGTGCCTCGCGCCAGGCGAATTTGTCGAGATGGACGATAATCACACCCTTCATGCTCTCGATACCCTCGGGCTTGTGTGACTGCCCGTCAAAGGTCAGGCGATCCTCATGGGCGGTAATGACGCACGGTCCCATGGGAAATGCCACATTGCCGGTGGTTTCGCCCAGATCGACATCAACCTTGTGGGCGAAATGCTTGCACAGCTGGACAAGATACTTGGCGGCCTTATCGGTTTTGACCGATCCCTTTGTGGTAAACATCTGGCGATCTCTCTGTTTGCGTTTGCGGGGTGGGGCGGCTTATGGCGAGGGTGCGTCGTCAAGGCCGATCCAGTAGACACCATTCAGATCAACCGCCTGAAAGCGCTCAAAGAACGTTGCCAGCTCGGCGTCGGGATCAAGGTCTGCATAGATGTCGGGATGCAGCCACTTTGCCATCGCCTGTAGGCCAAACACATTGATCGGGTTGTTATAAATGTGATGCCAGACGGAATAGACCTTCCTGTTTTTAACAGCACTCAGAAGTGGCAGGCCGGTACGTTCCATGCTGTGTGCCAAGGATAGACGCGCCAGATCGGCATTTGTGTTTGCACCAAGGACAATACGGCGTGCATTTGTTTCCGCATCGAGACCGGATGATCCGATGGCCGTGGTGATATAGACGTCCGGGTCGGTGAAGATCACCTGTTCGACCGATATCTGGCTGATCACGCCGGGAATGGTATCGGCAAAGATGTTTTTACCACCGGCCAGGGTAACGAATTTACCAATCATCTCGTTGCCCATGGCTTCGCAGCAGTTCTCGGCAAGGCCGACACGGCTTTCAAGGAAGACACTCGGTTTTTCGGTTATCTCTGTGGCGCGTGAGGTCACCTTTCGAAGGTTCTCCTCATAGAATTTCACAAAGGCTTCTGCCTGTTCTTCCTTGCCCATCAGCTTGCCCAGAAGGCGTATGCTTTTGGGGGTGTTTTCAAATGGCTTGGCCCGAAAATCGATCATCACCACCGGGATGTCTGCCGCACCCATGACAGACAGAACTTCGTGGCTGGTGGAACCGGGCCCATGGCCGCCCGACATGCCGAAAATTGCCACGTCGGGTTCGACTGTCACGGCCTTTTCAACAGAAAACGTTTCCTCGTTCTGACGACCAACCAGCGGAATATCATCAATCTCGGGGAATTTTTCGCGATATTGCGCAAAGGATGCCGGATCAAGCGATTTGAAGTCGCCCATCATTCCGGCAATCCAATGCACCGGATTTTCCGGATCAAGAATGCCGATCGACGGCAGGAAACGCCCTTCGCCAAGGATCATGTGTTTGACCGGCACCTCGACGGTGACTTCACGTCCGGCAATATCAGTCAGTGTGACCGTTTCACCAGCGGAAGCACTTGCACCCCAGATCAGTGTTGCCGCAGCAAAGGCAAGAAGATTGCGAATTTTCATGTCAGGTTATCCTGAAGTTGTGCCTTGTCGTGTATTTCAAACGCCAAAACGGGCAGCACCTGATGTGCCGCCCATTTCGGTTTGAAGTGTGTTTCTTCGCGTCCTAGAAATCGACCTTCGCCGAAATCAGGAAAGTGCGTCCGGGTTCGTGGAACGGTTCGCTGATGCGCGTGCTGTCATAACCGGTTGTTGCGCGGTCGATGTAATCGCGATCAAGGACGTTCAGCGCATCCACACGCAGGGTAACTGCATCGTTCAACACTCCGGGGACCCATTCGGCATAGAGATTGGCAACGAAGTAGCTATCGAGTTTTTCGTTGCCACGTTCTTCCGGACTGTCATCGGAAAGCGCGAATTCCGCATTGCCGCCAACGCGCAACCCATAGCTATCAAAGCTGTGACCGGCATCGAAGTTGAACATGTCACCCATGATGACGCCCTGATAGGAGGCCTCGGTGCTCAGCGGGACGCCGCCGTCGGTTTTAACGTTGGTGTGTGAGTAGGTCAGGCGCGCAAACCCCGGACCATAGGAATACATGGCAGACAGATTGACACCACGGGTATCGAGATCGACGGTCGAGTTACGGGTCGCACTCGACAGATCGTGGGATTCATCGATCAGGTTGTAGAAAAGGTTTCCATCCAGCGTCCAGTCATCGAGTACAAGGCGCGAACCGACCTTTGCGTTATAGGACCGCGAAGGGGCAAAACTGTCATAATTCCAGTTGCCACTGAATTCATAAATTGCCGATTCACCAAGCGGTAGGCCACCAAAGGTGGTCCCGGCACCACCATAGACCATCAGCTGTTCGGTCAGGTCATATTCAGTGTTGGTATTGCCGCTCAGTCCGAATTCGGAAAAGTCTTCACCGGTCAGGCCTTCGAACCATTGCTGATCGGCACGGCCGCCGAACGACACACGCCACTGATCGGTCAGGGACAGGCGGGCTTGCGAGAATGCGCCAATATCGGTCGAGGTTTCCGAATAGCTGCCGTTGCGCGGGGATCGGTTGTGATATCCGGTTGCCTCATCGCGATAGAAATCAATCCCGGCGGTGATCAGACCATTATCGACTTCAAAATTGTTGGCAGCCTTGCCGTTGATGGACTGGATATCGGATTTGACGTGATAGAAGTTTGCACCACCCTGAAGGGCCGGGATGTTCAGAACCGTGCGGCTATAGGCCAGGCTGAATTCCGGATCGAACTGGCCAGACGGCATTTCATCGACATAGCTCACCCCAACCGACGTATCGCGATAGGACAGCCATTGTGGCGCTGCGCCGTTGGCCAGAACCGCATAGTTCGGGCGGGACGGGCGGACACCTTCATCTTCAAGATGGCTGGCGAACGCTTCGAAACGGCCACCGTCATTGCCGGTAAAGGCAAACTTGCCCAGTCCGCTTTCGCTGCCATCGGCGGTGCCAATCGCCTCATCACCGTCGCCGTCTTTGTAATTGCCCTGATTGCTGTTTTTCAGATATGCCAGCGCTTCAAATCCGTCTGACTGTCCGGCAACGGTCAGCCATTCGGCAAAGCCCTTGGTGTTTGAATTGTACTGCAACTTGCCCCAGCCACCGAACGTGTCACCGGCCTCCAGGACGTCACGGGCATCACGGGTTTCATAAGACATCGATCCGCCCAAGGCATGTGGCCCGGCATCCGCCGGGGCGACACCGGATTCAACATTAACCGATTTCAGCATCGCCGGATCAATGATCGCTGTTCCGATATGGTGGAAGCTTGAATCTACCTGACGGGCGCCATCAACCTGAACATTGAGCTTGGTATTCTCGATACCCTGCACATAGACCTTCTGAACGATGGCGGTCGGCCCGCCGACTTCAACCGACGCGTCCGATGAAAAGACATCCTTCATGGTCTGCGGATTTTTACGATCCAGTTCTTCCTGGCCAATCGAAACGCCACCCGGAAGGCCCTGTGCTGATTTGGCCGATGCGGTGACTTCGAGGGGCTTGGTCACGGTTTCATCGTTGTTGGCCTGTTGAGCAAAGGTGATTGATGGCAAAACCGCAAGCGTAAAACCGGCAAGAACGGTCGTGCGCAAAAGGGCGCTGATCCGGGGTGATGAAGTTGGTGAGGGTGACTGTGGCATGTTCATTCCCTGAGAAATATAATTGCAAATGCGAATGATTGTGAATATTATTTTCGTGGGCGGGGATGCAACAGGAATGATGTTTGCCAAATCGCCGGACATGTTTGCGAAATCGTCAGCATGTCTTTGAAAAGGCCGTTCGGCGCCGATTGCATGTTCAAAGATGCTTTGTGACTTCAAAATGATGCAGGAGAGGTTTGTGGGGGTAACAGCACACCGGCAGATAACGCGGCGTGACTCTATTACCAGGAGCCATCTGGAAAAACGCGGCACCCTTATCGAGGAAACAGGCGAGCTCGGCAACGCCTTGGCAAGTCGCGGCGCGTTGATGAGCGGGCGCATGTCATTTAGCGATACGCAGTCGTTTCTTGATATTCACACATCTGACACGATGGAGATGAAGGATGCCGTCGCCGACTATCATGTCGGTGCGGCGGTAAAGGTCGCCATTATGCTGAAGGGGCGGTTGCAGGCCGAGTTTGACGGTGTGCCGGTTGACCTTGACGCGCGGGATCATCCGGTCGGCTTTATCTGGGCGGTGCCGCATCCCTCTAAGGTCAGGCGTTATATTCACAAAGGCAGTGAAATCAGCAAGGTGATGATTTCGGCAAAGTTTGACTGGGTCTTGCGCCAGCTTGGCAAGTCACCGGCCCGTTATCGCGAAATCGCCGATTTCTTCAATGCCGGTATCTCTGTGCGCAGTTGGCGGCCGTCACGCCGCGTGCTCGCACTTGCGGATCAGTTGATCTATCCGCACGCAACCGATCCGATTATGCGCGAGCTTTATGAAGAAAGCCGCGGCCTGGAGATTTTTGCCGAAGCACTATCCGCCATTCAGAGCGGTACGGACCAAATGGCAACGCTTGGCAAAAGTTCCGGCCCGGATGCGCTGGATCGCCATCATCGTGCACAGGAAATCCGTGATTTCATTCTGGCCAGTGACCCGGAACAACAAACCCTTCCGACCATTGCAGCCGCCATCGGGATCAGTGTTGCCAGCATGCAGCGCATCTTCAAGGATGCCTATGGCATGACGGTAAAGGATTTCATTCGTGAAAGCCGCCTTGTCGCGGCCCGCGATGCCATGGAAAAGGATGGTCTGACGATTGCACAGGCTGCCTGGACGGCGGGCTATAAAAGCCCGGCCAATTTTGCAACCGCTTTCAAGCGCGTGTTTGGCATCACACCGTCCGAGGCACGCAACCGCTAGCAACGGGCTTTGCGGTGCGGCCTTGGGGGTGAACGCAGTGTTGGGCGTTATGACGTCAGCTTCTTGATGAAGGCGTCGACATCCGAGCGCAGTTTTTCCGAGTTCTGTTTAAGCGTGCGCGATACCTCTGATACGTTTTGCGCGACCGTGCTGGTTCTTGTCGCTGTGCCGTTGACTGTTTCCAGACTGGTGTTCACATCACGGTTGGCCGAAGACACCGCATTGATATTGCCGCTGATTTCGGTGGTGGCGGCGGCCTGTTGTTCCACGGCGGCCGAAATGGCGGTGACAGAATCAACAATATTGCTGATTTGACCAGCCACCCCGTGAATGGCATTTACCGCCGCAACCGTGCTTTGCTGCACATTGTTGATTTGTGCTGTGATATCGCCGGTGGCCTTGGCGGTCTGATTGGCAAGGTTTTTAACCTCGCTTGCGACCACGGCAAAGCCTTTGCCTGCTTCGCCGGCACGGGCTGCCTCGATTGTGGCGTTGAGTGCCAGAAGGTTGGTTTGGCTTGCGATCTTGTCAATCAGGTCCACGACGGTGCCGATCTGCTCGGCAGCGGCATTGAGGGTTTCGATCGTGTCTGATGTTTGTTGTACAGACACTTCCACTTCGTTGGAAATTGTCGAAGCCCGCGAAACCTGACTTGAGATTTCGCGAATGGAGCTATCAAGTTCTTCCGCCGCACCGGCAACCGTGGTGGCATTATCGGCAGACAGTTCAGCAGCTCCGCGAGCCTTTTCAACTTCACCCTGAGTTTCCTGCATGCTGGCTAACAGGGTTTCAGATGCCTGTGACATGTCTTCGGCCGAGCTTGAAACCGCAGAGACAACCGTTCCGATGGTTTTTTCAAACTCGTCCGACATTTGTTGAAGTTTGTTGGCATAGGTCTTTTGTGTTTCTTCGTAATAGACCGTAATCGCCATTTCGACATCAATCAGCAACGCATTGGTCGAGCCGATGATCATCAGCGGGAGTTGTGAGTCACGTTTGAAGTTCTGGCAAAGCACCGTAGTGATTTCACCGAGCATGAAGTTATAGGCCGACACATATGCTTCGGGGGTCAATCCGATACGTTCATGGGCTTTGCCGATACGTCTGACATCATCGTAAAAGGATTGATCAAACGCGCCATCAAACAGCTTTGCCCAGTGTTTCGATTGGGCATTCTTCAAACTGTCAATGTTTGATGGATTGCCGATGATTTTTGCCAGCGCCGCATCATTCATCACTTTGCGGTAAAATTCGTCGAGCATGCGCGGCAGGTTTTTTTCAATCACCGGCCATGCACGTTTGAGCTGTTTGATCTTTGGTTCGTCCAGTCCGATAAAGTCGAGCCGGCGTTTGAGTTCAGGATGTATCACTTTTGACCCCCAAAATTACATGCAATGTGAACGCTTAAAAGAACTGTTTCTTTAGGTTGGAACTAAATGGTCTAGTTTAACTATACAAAGGTTTAGTTGATGTGATTTTAGGAAATTAAGGCTCTGTTCTTATTTGATGAATTTTGTGAACAAAAAGAAAAGCCGGAAAATGTTTCCCATTTCCCGATCTGCTGCGTCATAGGGGTTCTCATACCTTTGGTTGAACGGAGGCTCCTATGCCAATCAATGCCACGCAGCTTCGCACGCTGGTTGTCAAACCGGTTCTGGCAGCCCTTGGATTGCCTGCATCAGATGTCGCGGAAAACCTGATCATGGGGACGGCGGCCCATGAGAGCCATCTGGGCGATTATATTGAACAGGTCGGCGGTGGCCCCGCGCTGGGAATTTTCCAGATGGAACCGGCAACCCTGCATGATTGCTACCAGAACTTTCTCGATTACCGTTCCGACCTCAAGGCCAAGGTGGATGGCTTTCTTGCGCCGCAGCCAGCACAAGCAGACGGCACGCCCGACAAGGACGCACAACTGGCGACCAATCTGGCCTATGCCACGGCGCTTTGTCGTATTCGCTATTACCGGGCGCCAGCCGCCATGCCGACCGATCCCAACGACGTCAACGGGCTGGCTGCCTATTGGAAGCAATACTATAACACGCCACTTGGGGCGGGCACGGTTGAACAGTTCGTCGCCGATTACAATCGCTACCTTGGGTCGTAAGACACTGTTGGCGGACTGAAGGCCAGCATTCCGTAGCGGCAAGAAAAAATATTTCCTGATTTCGGCAAAAATAGTGGAAAAGGACAGTCGTTTTCGACAAAATTCCCCTCCGCAAGTTGGTGGTTGCGCAAAAAACCACCAAAACACAAGAATTTAAGGGGATCGGAATGAAACGTCGTCAGTTTCTAAAAGGGGCCGGACTGGGTGCGGGTGCAGTTGCTGCCTCGGTTGCAGCACCGGCTGTTGTATCCGCACAGGAAACGCTGAATTGGCGCATGGTAATGCCATGGCCAAAAGGGACCCCGGGACTTGGCACCAATGCCGAAAAGTTTGCCGCCATGGTCAAGGAGATGTCGGGTGGTCGCCTGAACATCACGATCTATGGTGCGGGTGAACTGGTGCCGCCGTTCGAATGCATGGATGCGGTCGAGCAGGGTGTGGCTGAAATGGCGCACGGTACCCCGTATTATTGGCAGGGCAAAAACCCGGCTCTTAACTTCTTCTCGACCATTCCGTTCGGTCTGACCGCGTGGGAACTTTCAAGCTGGATCCGCTTTGGCGATGGTCAGAAGCTTTGGGAAGAAGCTTACGAAGAATTCAACGTTGTGCCGTTCTATGCCGGTAACTCAGGCATGCAGGCCGGTGGCTGGTTCAACAAGGAAATCAATTCCCTTGATGACCTGCAGGGCCTTAAAATGCGCTATGCCGGTCTTGGCGGCGAAGCCATGCGCCGTGCCGGTGCCAACGCCACGATGATCCCGCCAGGTGAGATCCTGCCGGCCATGCAGTCGGGCGCAATTGACGCTGCCGAATGGGTTGGCCCGTGGAACGATATGGCATTTGGTCTGTATCAGGTTGCCAAATACTACTACACCCCGGCCTTCCACGAACCTGGCCCGGGTCTTGAGATCTTTGTTGGTAAGGACAAGTTTAACGCGCTTACACCGGATCTGCAGGCGATCATTCGCTTTGCTGCACAGGCGATTGCCGAAAACACGTTTGCCGACTTCACCTTTAACAACATCCAGTCCTATCAGCCCCTGATCGACAAGGGTGTTGAGGTGCGTCAGTTCCCCGATGAAGTCATCATGGCGCTGGCCGAACATTCCAAGGCCGCTGTTGATGAAATTGCTGCCCAGAATGATCTGTCTGGCCGGATTGCGGCAAGTTACCTTGACCTTGTTAAGAAAGCTGCACGTTACGGCAAGGAATTCGAGGCAACCGGTCTGATGCACCGTGCAAAGGTCTGGGGCTACTAAGCCCGGACTAGAGCACGACGTGCTCTAAGATCTTTATCGGACCTTCGGTTCGATCCCCGATCAGGGACTGTCAGATTGGCAGTCCCTTTTTGTTTGGTTCTATGGTTGAAAATTTATCGATGAAATGTCGATGTCATGCGCTCAGTGCGATGCTGCATCCCGCAATCGTTAATTGTTGCCTGCGCCAAAAACCGTAACTTTGGGCCCAAACAAGGTTACGAAATTAGCTTCGTAGACTTTTTACGCAAAAATTTACCAATATTGGGAGCCCCACAATGAAACGTCGCGCGTTTCTGGGCGGTGCAGGCGTTGCCGCAGGCGCATTTGCCGCTACTGCCGCTGCACCATCAATAGTCAAAGCCGATGAAACCATCAACTGGCGCATGGTCATGCCCTGGCCGAAAGGGACGCCTGGTCTTGGTGCCAATGGCGAACTGTTTGCCGAACGTGTCAACAAGATGTCGGGTGGTCGTCTGAACATCACCGTTTACGGTGCGGGTGAACTGGTCCCGGCCCTTGAATGCATGGATGCCGTCGAACAGGGCGTTGCCGATCTTGCGCACTCCACCCCGTACTACTGGTTTGGCAAGGACCCGGCTGTTTCGTTCTTTACCACCATTCCGTTCGGTTTGATGGGCTGGGAGCTTTCCGGTTGGCTGCGCTTTGGCGGTGGTCAGGCGCTTTGGGACGAACTTTATGCCCAGTTCAACGTCAAGCCGTTCCTGGCGGGTAACACAGGCCTTCAGGCCGGTGGCTGGTTTAACAAGGAAATCAACTCGGTCGACGACCTTAAAGGCCTGAAAGTTCGCTATGCCGGTATCGGTGGCGAAGCCATGCGCCGTCTGGGTGCCACCCCGTCGCTTCTGCCGGCCGCCGACATCCTGCCAAGCTTGCAGTCAGGTGCGATTGACGCCGCCGAGTGGGTTGGTCCGTGGAATGATTATGCCTTTGGCCTCGCATCGGTTGCCAAATATTACTACACTCCGGCATTCGCTGAACCGGGTTCGGGCATTGAAGTCTTTATCAACAAGGACAAGTTCGCCGAACTGCCCGAAGACCTTCAGGAAATCGTTGCCGTTGCCGCACAGGCCAATGCCGAACAGACCCTGTCGGATTTCGCATTCAATAATATTCAGTCCTATCAGGCGATCCTTGAAAAAGGCACGGAGATCCGTCACTTCAATGACGATCTGATCAATGCCTTTGCCAAGGCCTCCAAAGAAGCACTTGAAGAAATTGCTGCGAAGAATGAACTCACCGGTCGCATATATGCGTCCGTGATGGATTTCGCCAGGAAAGCCGCCCCCTATGGCAAGGAATTCGAGGCAACCGCACTGAACCAGCGCGCCAATGTCTTTGCCAACGGCACCTACTAAGCCGTCCGGCGACTGAAATGAAAAAGGCCGGCACCTTCGGGTGTCGGCCTTTTTTGTTGTCTGCTGTTCGCTGCAATAAGGTGCTTAGTGTACTGTTGGGGATTCTGGTGCTGCGGGCAAATCGAACGTGAACCTGTCCTGATCCTTGAGCTCTTCATTGGCGGCGCGCTTGACCAGTTCTGCGGCCAGCACCAGCGATGTTTCAATCGCCCATTTAAGCTGCTCTACCGCACCCTCGTTTCCGGCATTGAGCGCCTCGGGCAGGATGCGTTCCTGCAGGAATTTGGCGACACCGGCAAAGGCACGCGCGGCACTTTCGCAATTGTTGCGTTCGACCATGAAGCGACCGCTTTGTTCAATCGCATCGGCAATTCCGGCCAGATGGCCCATCATGATGCGAATTTCGGCGTCATCGGTTTCCGTCTTTTTCGCGACGAACCGCAGGATACCGGCGTAAAAGCCATAATCAGAAGCCATCTCGACCACGCTTTCCTTGGGTTTTGGTCTCAAAACGATTTGCGCCGTTTTAGACAATTCACCCGCCGTGGTATAGTCCCCGATAACAGATAATTGTGACCGCCTGCATGGGCGGCGATAACAAGGGCGTTTGCGTCGATGCTTCAGGGCGGACTGATCTTTATTGTTGCCATGACCTATATCGGGTTGTTGTTTGCCATTGCCCATTATGGCGACAAATATGCCGACAAGTGGCGCGCATCCAGATTAAAGCCGACGATCTACGCCCTGTCGATGGCGGTTTATTGCACAAGCTGGACCTTCTTTGGCTCGGTGGGCTCGGCGGCCACCGGGGGATGGGCGTTCTTGCCGATCTATATCGGCCCGATTTTGGTGATGATTTTCGGTTTTGGCATCATGACCAAGATCGCCCGGGTCTGTCATAAGCAAAACATTACCTCGATTGCCGATTTCCTGGGCTCTCGCTACGGCAAAAGCCAAAGTCTGGCGGCCCTTGTGGCGCTGATCGCGGTGGTTGGTGTGCTGGCCTATATATCGTTGCAGCTCAAAGCCGTTTCGATGTCGTTTGATGTGCTGATCGGCGATCTGGGGCAACAGGTGGTGCGCCATTCCGAAGGCCATTTTTCCAAGGATACGGCGTTTTATGTCACCATCCTGATGGCGGTGTTCGCGATCCTGTTTGGCGTGCGCTATATCCACGCATCCGAACATCATGACGGCCTGATCCTGGCCGTGGCGTTTGAAAGCCTGATCAAGCTTGCAGCCCTTCTGATGGTCGGCTTTTTCGTCGTTTACGGGATGTTTGACGGCTTTGTCGATATCAATCAACGGGCACTTTCCGATCCCACCGTCAGGCAAATGTTTATTCCCGATACCTGGCTGACATCGAACTTCTTTATCGCCACCATGCTGGCAGGCTTTGCCATTTTCTGTCTGCCGCGCCAGTTCCATGTGACCTTTGTTGAAAATGATGACAGCCGCAACCTGATCAGCGCACGCTGGCTGTTTCCGGCCTATCTGATTGCGATCAACATTTTCGTCGTGCCGATTGCGATTGCCGGTCTGTTCATGTTTGGCGATGACCCGACGGTCCATCCCGATACCTTTGTTCTGACCTTGCCGTTACTCGGCGGGCAGAACTGGCTGGCGGTATTTGCCTTTGTCGGCGGGCTGTCGGCCAGTACCGGGATGGTGATTGTGTCCTGCGTCGCGGTGTCGACCATGGTTTGTAACGATCTGGTCATGCCGCTTTTGCTGCGGTCTGAACGCCTCGAGAAACGCATGTCTGGCGATGTCAGTCAGGTGCTTTTGAAAATCCGCCGGGCGGCCATCGTTGTCATCCTGTTTCTGGCCTATGGCTTTTATCGCTTTCTGGCGGGAAATTATGCGCTGGCCGATATCGGGATGTTGTCCTTTGCCGCCATGGCGCAATTTGGCCCGGCGGTTCTGGCCGCGATCTATCTTAAAAATATCAACCGGACCGGGGTGCGGCTTGGCCTGATATCGGGCTTTGTGCTTTGGGCCTATACGCTATTGCTGCCGACCTTTGTGCAGGGCGGGCTGTTCCCGTCCTCGATCCTGACAGACGGGCCGTTTGGCATTGGCATTCTCAACCCACAGGCCCTTCTGGGGATCGGGATCGAAGATCATCTGACCCACGGGGTTGTCTGGTCTTTGGGGGTGAATTTCGTTCTGATGTTTGTCGGCTCGGCCGTCGGCGTGCAAGGGGTGACCCAACGACGTCAGGCACAGGTTTTTGTCGATGTCTGGCGCAAGGATACGCGCGCACGCAACGATACCTGGCCGGGGCGTGTAACGCTGGGCGATCTTGAAGACCTGGCGGCAAGGTTCCTTGGCAAACACTGGGCGCAGCGCGCCTTTCGCAATTATCTGCAATCGCGCAATGGCGAAACCAAGCGATCCGATCTTGCCGATGTCGATGCGGCAAGCTTTACCGAACATCTGCTCTCCGGTGCCGTCGGGGCGGCATCCTCGCGCGTGGTGATGGCGCTATTGCTGCCCGATAAGGCGGTATCCCGCCGCGATGCGATGGAGCTGCTGGATGAAGCGTCCGAGGCCATCAAGTTCAACCGCGACCTTTTGCTCAACACGCTCGAAAACATCTCGCAAGGGGTGGCGGTGTTTGACCAGAACCTGCGTCTTGCAACCTGGAACCACCGTTTCATTGATTTGCTGGGTATCTCGACCAGCGACATTCAGGTGACTTTGCCGCTTTCCGAGCTCGTTGGTATCTGCCGCGATAACGGCAATCGGGCCGTCGATATTGATATCCTGCTGGGCCGCAATGCCGCCCCCCAGATGCGCCGACTGCCCCATACTTACGAGCGCAAGCGTGCTGATGGCATGGTGCTTGAAGTGCGCACCAACCCGATGCCTGATGGCGGCTTTGTCGCCACCATTGCCGACATCACCGCCCGTGTGCGCACCGAAGAAGCGCTTCGGGATAGCGAACGCAACATCCGGATCTATACCGACAACATTCCGGTGATGATTGCCTATGCCGATAAAAATCAACGCCTGCGCTTTACCAACCGTCCGTATGAACGGATGTTTGGTCTGCGGCGCGTCGAGGCGCATGGCATGTCGGTCCGCGAAGCGGTGGGCGAGGAACGCTATGTCCATTTGGCCCCGATGATCGATCTTGTATTGCAGGGCTACCGCCAAAGTTTCGAGATCGAATTCCCGGCCATCACGCGCAACCGCAATGACGAACGCGCCACCCTTGGCGTGCGCGAAGGCCGCTATGCCGAGGGCACCTATATCCCGCACTTTGACGAAACCGGCGAAGTGCTGGGTTATTTCTGCATCTATCACGACATTACCGAACGCAAGATTGCCGAGCAGGCGCTTAAGGAAGCCAACGAAGGCCTTGAGGCGCGCGTGACCGAACGAACGCATGCGCTTGAGGTGCTAAATTCCGAACTCTCGGATGCGAAGGAACAGGCCGAAACGGCGAATGATACCAAGACCCGCTTCTTTGCCGCCGCCAGCCACGACTTGCTTCAACCCCTTAATGCCGCGCGCCTGTTTACCGTGGCCTTGGGCGGCAAACAGGGGCTGGCCGAAGACGTGCATGATCTGGTCGGCAAGGTCGATTTGTCGCTTAAAGGCGTCGAAGAATTGCTCAACGAGCTTCTGGATATCTGCAAGCTGGACGCCGGCGCGATGCAACCCACCATTCGCGACTTTGCGATCAATGATGTGCTGGGCGCGCTTGAAACCGAATTTGGCCCGATTGCCGAAAATGCCGGGCTGACCTTCAATGTCCATAAACGCGATCTTTGGGTGCGCAGTGACAGTCGCCTGCTTCGGCGTATCCTGCAAAACTTCATTTCCAACGCCATGCGCTATACCCGCACCGGCGGGGCCGTGGTCGGCTGTCGTGTGCGCGGCGATAAGCTCAAGCTTGAAGTCTGGGATAGCGGGCCGGGTATCCCCGAAGACAAACTGAAAATCATCTTCCGCGAATTCCATCGCCTAGAAGGTCCGGAAACTACTGATGTGAAGGGGTTGGGGCTTGGTCTTGCCATCGTCGACCGCCTTGGCAAATCGCTCGGTCACCCGGTTTCAGTGCGCTCGCGCCCCGGTCGTGGCACGGTGTTTTCGGTCGAAGTACCGCTCGGTGTTGCCGACACCGCCGCCACGCCCAAACCCAAACGCCGCATGGCGGGCGAATTGGGCGGCTTGCGTGTACTGTGTCTTGATAACGAACCGGCGATCCTTGATGGCATGCGCGCCATGCTTGAAAACTGGGATTGCGTCGTGGTGACAGCTCAATCTGGCAAACTGGCCGAAGAGCTTCTGGTGCCATCAAAACCCATGGCGGGCAAGGAGGGATTCGAACCCGCCTTTGCCCCCGACATCATCCTTGCCGACTACCACCTTGATTCCGGCCAGACCGGCTTGGATGTCCTGATCCGGCTTCGGGATGTTCACGGCGTTAACGTGCCGGGCGTCATCATCACCGCCGACCGCTCAACCGAGACCGCTGACCTGATCGCCGCCCAAGGCTACTCGCTTCTCAACAAACCTCTGCGACCCGCCAAGTTGCGGGCCCTGATGACACGTGCGCTCAACCGGTTGGGGAGTGATGCGGCGGAGTAGATGTGTATTTATATAGAAACTTAATAAAATCCACCTAAGATTGAAATTGTTTGTGATGATCTACAGGGGGAAAAATGACTTCGGAAGTAGCGATTGTTAACCGAACAGCTGTGGCTTTAGCCGCAGATAGTGCTTTGACGGTTAAGAATGAGAAGGTCTGGAATAACACGAATAAGCTATTTTCTGTCTCAGACAAAAACGATATCGGCGTGATGATTTTCGGCAGTGGTGCACATTGCACGGTCTCTTGGGAAATTATGATAAAGAGATTTCGGAAGTACTTGGGAGGAAGAGTTTTTAGCAAACTTGATGATTGTGTAGCGGAATTTCGTGAATTTATTGAAAAATTTGACGTCCCCAAAGATAGTGAAAATGAGCTAAATGCTCTATCTGTTGTTGTTGATGCTATTGATGACTGCTGTAGATCGCTAGATGGAACTAAGTTGGATAGAAGACAGCAGTTTGATATGGCAGTCGATATTCAAATTGAGGAAGTTTACGAGCGGGAAGTAGTTCTGCCTGAATACAAAATCTCCGATTTTTCCAAACAGTATTACGATGTGATTCGCAATTTCGCGAAAGAGCAAGCAGAAACGCACCTAACAAAGCCAATTCTGAAGAAGTTGGTTCGGTTGTGTTTTGAGAGGGTTTGTCGGTCTTTCGAATCGACCTTGAATACTGGTGTAGTGTTCGCTGGCTACGGTGAGGACGACATCTTCCCAATTGTTGACCATCTGGTTGTCGATGGGGTGATAGATGGGCATGTGCGCGTTTGGCGCCGAGAGAAATGTGACCTGAACGAGAAAGACTCGACACGCTCATATGTAATGTCATTTGCACAATCGGATATTGCGCAATTGTTCATGGAGGGAATTCAGCCAGAATACCTGAGTTTTTTTGATATCGCGATCGAAGGATTGTTGAATAGCAAAAGTAGCGAATTAATTCAAAATTACGTGCCTCCCGCTAATAGAGTTGTTGAGAAAAAACTTCAAGAAGCTGAGAATGCTGAGTCGGTTAAAAGTTTAATGGAGAAATTTGACAGGCTCCGTGCAGAAATAACAACACAACCGATGCTTAGGATCGTCTCTTCCTTACCCAAGGAAGAAATGGCAGCGATGGCGGAGGCTATTGTTGAAGTTACTTCCTTAAAACGTAAAATTGACTCTACACTTGAGACCGTTGGGGGGCCAGTCGACGTCGCGCTGATTTCTAAAGCAGATGGCTTTGTTTGGATTAAGCGTAAACATTACTTCTCTACTGAGTTAAACAGAGATTTCATAGAGCGTCGTCACAGCAGGTACTATGGGAGGTAACATGACTGAAGGAAATGTGAGGTCGGGACTCAGGGAGCGCATTGCTATTGCGCTCGAGTTATCTGATGAACGAGAAGCTGAACGCGAAAATGGCGTTCATATTCGGCTTCGTAGTGAGGAAGCTATTGCCGCCGCGTGCGCCGCAGCGAAGGTTGTTAGAGCAAAGATGCTCGAAGAGACTTGATGCGCTCTAAGCAATAACATGCTTTTCCGAATGATCAGTTTTCTGCCAGTAGAAAAGGGTACAGATTTATTTTCTGTCCTACGCGCTTTGTCGAGCCTGATGAAACAAGATATCCGCTAGAATGTTCCAAGCTGTTCCGTTTTGCTCCCTGTAAAACAGGATGGCTTAAACAGCATCGGGTGCGGCAAGCGGGAACTGTTGCGCTTCATACTGGTCGATCAGGATACCAAGCACTTCCAACTGATCGGCCGCAGGCGTGCCGGGGTTGGCACACCAAAGGTTTTCAAGTTGTTCCATTGCTGCGTCATAGTCAGCTTTGGTCTTGATGGCATATGCTGTTTGCATGGCAAGGTTTCCTTCAATCAAGGGTAGAATACCACACAGCAGCGGTTGGGACATAACGTTGTTCTAGCGACTGGCGAACACAAGTTTGGCACCCATCGCGACAAAAGCCGCGGCAAAACCCTTGCCCATCCAAGCCATAACCTTTGGCCGCTCGATGATGTGGCAGCGCAATGCGCCAGCAAAGCAGCCATAAACCACAAACACCCCAAAAGTCATCCCCATGAAGATCAGGCCGAGCAGGGTCATTTCCCCAGTCGTATCGGGCGTGTTAGCGCTAACAAATTGCGGCAGGAAGGCGAGGAAGAAGACCGAGAGTTTCGGGTTGAGTAGGTTGAGCAAGATGCCGTCGCGGATGATTTTAAGGATGCCGCTGGTGGTTTCATTGGCGGTGACTTTCATGGCACCCGTGCCGTGCCACATGCCCCAGGCCATATAAAGCAACCACGCCACACCCAGATAACGCACGATTTCAAAGGCAAGCGCGCTGGCATGGAGCAGGGCGGCAAGGCCAAGGATGCTGGCCGTCATATGCGGGACGATGCCAAGTGTGCAGCCAAAGGCCGCCCAGATGCTGGCCTTCATGCCGCGTCCAAGCCCGAGGGCGAGGGTATAAATCACGCCCGTGCCGGGCAGGGCGACGATGATAAGAGAGGTTATCAGGAAATCGAGGCTGATCATTTGGCATCCGTTTGTTTGACTGCGTTGCGATCAATCTACGGATAGATAGCAGAGCATTCTTGAACGGAATTGCAGGATGTGAGGATTGCTCAGTTTTCGCGAACCGCACGGGCGTAGCGGCCCGGTGTCAGGCCAAAGGCGCGGGCAAAGTGGCGGTTCAGGTGGCTTTGATCGGCAAAGCCGGCACTGCTTGCGATATCGGCAAGGGCTTCGCCGGATTTTATCATCGCGCGCGCCAGATCAATCCGCCGCTGGATCAGGTACGCATGCGGGGTGAGACCCGTCGCGCGGGTGAAATCGCGAAGCGTTTGAAATTTGCTAAGCCCCGTTGCGTTTGCAAGATCATCAAGGCTGTGGCTGTGCGTCGGGCTGTCATCAAGTAACGCCTTGGCGCGTTTGATCCGGGCATGTGCAACGGCGGTGCGGGCGTTTGATTGTGTGATTGGCTCACCCGGCGCAATCATGGTGTGATGGAGCATGAGCAGCAGCATTTCTTCACGCCGGAGCCGTGCACTTTCTTCCGATCCATTGGTGATGGCATCGAATAATGCCCCAAAGCATTGCCGAATGTGGGGGCTATCCATCACGGGCCGGGTGAATTCATATTGATCGGTGGCAGCGTCACTAAGTTCGCTTGCCGCCTGTGCAATCAGGTGCGGATCGAAATACAGCATGTTCCAGCCACGCGGATTGTCGCCAATCGGATGGCCATCATGCACTTCGCGCGGATTGACTGTGATGATGTTGCCAGCCCCGGCCTCGACCATGCCACGCCCGGAGGCCGATTTTTGTGCCCCCGCATACATGAAGCCGATGCCAAACGCCTCATGGGTGTGTTTGGCAAAGGAATGGCGTGTTTCGGCCATGACGGCTTCAACACTCAGACAATCATGGGAAATTACACGGACTTGATCCTGCGACATAACCCGACAGTGTCAGAAACCCGTGCCGAAGACAACGACGCAAAAGAAAGGCGACACTCATTCGAGGTCGCCTTATGCATTTCGTGATCCAGCAGGGCCGAATCAGAACCGTTTGATCAGCGCGGCCCGCACGTTATGAGACTGGAAATCAACCTGATGGTCAAAGGAACCACGGGCGCCGGCTCTCACGAAGCTCTGACGTTCATCAATGACTTTCGGGTAATAGTTCATGACGTAATCGCCGCGCAGCACCCAGCCATTATCAAGCTTGTAGGATGCGCCTAGCCCAGATGAGATACCAAGGGCAAATGTGCTTTTACTGAAGTCGTTGTTTACACCGGCGACGTTGGTATCGGTGTAGCGGAAATCATAGTCGAAATAACCGATCGACGGACCCGCAGCAGCATGGAACATCCAGTTTCCAACGGCATAACCAATTTTGGGGCGAATGCTGAACGCAAAGTTGGTTTCCAGGGTCGAGCTGACATTGAAGTCGACAGCCAGAGTATTATAACGCACAGGCCCGGATGAGGTGCTGGCAGAATAATCCATTGCAGAAAGATCGGCTTCAATCCCGTAAACAAGCTGACCGTTTTGGTGATCATATCCCCCCAGAACGGAACCATTCAGAGCGAGGTCATCCAGTCTTTCTTGCAGCGAAGGGCGCTGAACCGCAGGATCGTCACCGGTGAAATAGGCGGTCGGTTCGCCGACCGTATCAGGATTGCTTTCCCCATACGTCCCGCCAAGCGCCAAACCGCCGTAAAACCCTGTCCAGGTTGCGTCTGCTGCGGATGCTATGCCCGGCAAGAGAATACCCGCAGCGATTGTTGCGCAAATGATGGACCTGAACTTTGGTAGATTGTGCACCCCATTTCCCCCGCATTCGAGTAGCTATACTACTAATACTGCTAATCGATTCATTCGTATCTAGCAATATTTAACTTTTGGTGTGCGGCGGCGTTGATTTATTCGGGCGTGTAGAGTTTGAAACCGTCCTGTGCGTTCCAGAAGGGGGTTCGTACTCCTTCAAGTTGCTTTCACATGCGGACCAATAAGTTCGCGAAGCCCGCCCAGCCCTTCAATATGTTTGGCAATAACACTGATCACGATCAGAAGCGGGACGGCAACAAGCACGCCGACAAAGCCCCAAAGCCACCCCCACAGCGCAATGGCAAGCACAATCGCGACCGAATTGATTTTAAGCCGGTTGCCGACAAGCATCGGGGTGATCAATTGTCCCTCGATCACCGTGCAGGCGAGATAAAGCGCCGGCGCAATCAGGGCCTGTCCGGTGGTTTGCATCGAGACAAGCGACACAATCCCGACAATCACAACACCGGTCATGGCCCCCAGGATCGGCACATAATTCAGCACGGCGGCGGCAATCCCCCAAAGCACCGGATTGGGCAGGCCAACAATCGCCATCAGGGTGCCGATCACGATGCCAAGGGTGATGTTAATCGCGGTAATGGTCGCCAGATAGCGCGATACCTCGCGTTCGACATCATGGGCAATACGCAATCCCTTGCGTCGGTCGCCAAAGGTCGGCAGCGAACGGATCAGTTTTTGATAAATTCGATCCCCGCCTGAGAGGATAAACAGCATCAGGACCAGCATAAGCGCAATGCCCGCCAGAATATCCGGTGCGCCCTGGGCCGCCTGACTGATCAGGTTGGGTTCGGCAACCACGACCTTTTGCACGTTTTCATCGCCGTTATTCTGATCGGTGGCTTCTGACACCTGTTTTTGGGCCTCGCGGAGCTTATCAAGTGGCTCGCCGAGGTCAGCAAGGCGCAGGCGCAGTTGGCGTTCGATATTGGGGGCTTCGTCGATCCAGCCTGATACCGGGCCGCTCAGGCCATAAATGCCCGCAATCACAGTCGCGCTGAGTGCCAGAACAATGGCAAAGGCCGTGACCGCATGGGGGATGTGAAATTTCGCAAAGGTGCGGACCACTGGCGAAAACACAAGCGACAGCAAAAAGCCCAGAATAATTGGCAGCAAAAGGCTTTGCGCCACGTAAAGGCACCCCAGCAACAGGACTACAAATGTTCCGACAACCGAGATCGTCCGTGCCCGTCGATAGACCCGCGCACGGGCAATGGTGCGGCGTTCCTCATCACTGTGGACAGTCGCATCCGTTTCTGCCGCCGTGCCGTTGGCGGGCGGATTTGCGTCCGATGTTTCCGAGGCTTCAGGTGTTTCTGGCGAATGCGCGCCGCATCTGGCCGACATACAAGGACTCCCGACAGGGCAGGGCAACCGCCTGCAAACGTGTTTTTTTATCTGGATGTATGGTTTAAACGGCTGAGCGGCGGGGAAGTTCCGCAGACTGAAATCCCAAGGTGGATTTAGCCAAATTCGACCAATCAGGCCTCGATCGCCGGTTCCTGCAACTGCAATTCGCGCGCGATGATAACGGCCTGTGTCCGGCTATGGACCGAAAGCTTGCGCAGGATGGCCGATACATGGGCCTTGACCGTCGCCTCGGTGACATCAAGCTCATAGGCAATCTGCTTATTGAGCTTGCCCTCGGTCAGCATGTTGAGAACGCGCAACTGTTGCGGGGTAAGCTGGCCGATCTTTTCGGCCAATCCTGTGGCTTCGTCCTCTGCCGGGCCGTTTTCCATGGCCTCGCGGGCCCAATCTGGCATCCACATGCCACCATCCAGAACGGTCTTGACCGCAAGACCGATCTGATCGACGGGGGCTGATTTCGGCACAAAGGCCGACGCGCCATATTCGATGGAACGCCGAACGACCGGGAGTTCCTGGCTGGCTGAAACAATGGAAACCGGAATGTCGGGGTAGGATGCACGCAGGGTAAACAGGCCGGTAAAGCCGTTCATGCCGGGCATATGAAGATCAAGCAGGACAAGATCAATATCGCCCTTGTGGGCTTCGATCTGATCAATGGCTTCATACAGGCTGCCAGCTTCAAGCACCGATACGTTTTCCAGTTCCGAGCTTAACGCCTGTTTGAGGGCTCCGCGCACGAGCGGATGGTCATCGGCAATCAGAATCTGGAACGTTTCGGACATTGGCGATTTTTCCCCTGAAAGTTATCATTCCCCGACAGGTCGCAATTATTCTATCCCGTTCAAGCGGAACTCACAAATTATTAGGTGAGAAAAGGATGGGA
>Ga0207828_100248_pt1 | contig 30705 bp, 29 predicted proteins | sample TtaePargueraPR_11_FD_187276 | JGI IMG/M metagenome (GOLD analysis project Ga0207828, IMG submission 187276) | Aerobic enrichment media microbial communities from Bioluminiscent Bay, La Parguera, Puerto Rico - Tt and P2 (3) (SPAdes) | ecosystem: Environmental > Aquatic > Marine > Unclassified ...
GAGGCTGCCGACTACTTTGCCATGCAGCGTCATAACGTTGCCTTGCTGCGTCGCTACTTGGCTAGCGAGTAAATCACGATGTCCTCACTACCGTCTCAACCAGCCAGCGCCATCGATATGAGCGGTGTCTACGCGGCTTACCAGCGTCAGCCCGTGCTAGAGGATATCCACCTCTCGCTGCCAAGCGGGCGTTGGACGGCCATCGTCGGGCCGAACGGTGCAGGCAAGTCGACGCTGTTTCACGTGCTGACCGGTAGTATGAAACCCTTACGCGGCCGCGTGACGGCATTTGGTCAAGCCATCGAGCACCATCGAAAAGCCGGGCGCATTGCCTACATGGCCCAGCGAGAGGCCATCGAGTGGGACTTCCCTATTTCGGTGTGGGAAACCGTGATGAGCGCCCGCTATGGCCACATGCGTCAAGATGCGTGGTGGCGGAGGCTGCTGCCTGCGCGTTGGCATTCGTCACGGCATCGTGATGCGGTGGAAAAGGCGTTAGACGACGTTGATATGCTGGCATATGCCGAGCGGCCGATCGGGGCCTTATCGGGCGGACAAAAAAAACGCGTGCTGCTAGCGCGTGCGTTAGCGCAAGAGGCGAGTATCCTGCTGCTCGATGAGCCGCTCGCGGGGGTCGACCCACCTAGCGAGCGACTCATTCTCGACGTGCTCAAACGCGAACGCGAAGCCGGACGAACCATCGTGATGGTGACGCACGATATGCCGGGCGCGCGTCGCTACGTGGACCATGTGGTACTGATCAATCGATTCATTCGCGGCGAGGGCGCGCCCGACGAAATGCTGAGCGATAGCAAGTTGGCCGAACTTGCGGTGAGTTCTATTGCAAATTCTCCAGCGGATGTCGAGCGTGTTCGCCTTCCTGCATTTGCCAGCAAAGAATAGGCGACTTGAATGTTAGAAACGTTGGATGCTTGGAGTAGTGCGCTGGTGGCGGGGCTCATTGCGGCGCTGATGGTGCCCGTGAATCTAATGCCCGACAGCGTATCAGAGGCGTTTCAGTACGCCTTCATGCAGCGTGCGCTGCTCACTTCGATGATGGTGGGAGCCATCTGCGGCATGCTTTCGTGTTACGTCGTGCTCAAGCGTTGGTCGTTGCTGGGGGATGCGATCTCTCATGCGGTGCTGCCTGGGGTGGCGGTTGCCTACCTGCTGGGCCTGCCTTTTTTTATCGGTGCCTTCGTCACAGGAGCGCTGACGTCGCTCGGGATTGGGGCGATCGAACGGCATACACGAATCAAATCCGATGCCGCCATGGGCATTATGTTTACCGGGGCATTTGCGCTGGGTGTGGTCCTGATAAGTAAAATCGCCTCCAGTACCCACTTGATGCATATCCTGTTTGGCAACGTGCTCGGAGTGCAGCAGTCGGCACTACTGCTCACGTTGGCGGCCAGCCTTGTTGCGCTGTTGGTGGTATGGCTGGCTTATCGTCCGCTCATGCTTTACGCCTTCGATCCCACGCAGGCCCAAGCGCTTGGCTTCAATACGGGAGTGATTCATTACGGTTTGATTCTACTGCTCACGCTCACCATCGTGGCCAGTTTGGAAACCGTCGGTATCATCCTCGTGGTGGCCATGCTGATTACGCCGGGCGCCACGGCCCACTTGATGACCGACCGCTTCAAAACGATGCTGTTTATCTCCGTGGGGATTGGGGTGGGGTCTGCCGTGTTGGGGCTATGGCTCTCGTTTGCGTTTGACGTAGCGTCCGGTGGCACCATCGTCTTGGTGGCAACGGGGTGCTTCTTCACGGCGCTGCTGTTTTCGCCCAAGCACGGTGTGCTGATGCGGCTTTGGCGGCATCGGAACTTGGGCGGCGCTAATTAGTTTCCCACCCGATGACGAGCCGTGGGTAGTCGATGATCCCAATGACGCTGTGTTTTGCATCCACGACCGGTGCTTGGGATAAACCAAACTGAGCAAACAGGCGAGCGCAATAGCGAATATTCATTTCCGGACGGACGCTAATGATCGGTTTGCTCATGATTTCGTAAAGGCTTACACGGTCTGCAGAGCGATTGACTGCGAGCACTTTTTTAGCAATATCAGAGGCTAACACTAGCCCCAGTTCATCTTTCGCATCGCGCCTATCAACGATAATAGCGGTGGCATCGTATTGCCTCATTAGTTCAATGCCGTCAGTAACGGTCATAAAACCATCGGTCGTCACATAGCGTGAGTGCATGACGTCCTGGGCAGTGCGCTCCGTCAGTGATGGGCTTGCCATTGTTAAAGCCTCTCTCTAGCCTAGCGGTTGATCGAATGCATCTTCGAGGGATTTCACTTGGTGTGCGACGCCTACTGCATCCTCGACGTCTAGCTGAAAGGCGATGCCTGTTCCCGACGTGTCGTCAAACGCACCCACTTCCGCGATCGCTTCGAGAATTGAACGGCTAATATGCTCCTCCACTAAAAAGAGCAGCACGTCGCGTTGCGACGTAATGTCCATGCCAAAAATGCCTTTTGCTTTTTTTAAGCCTTCGCCACGCGCGTTATTGATGACAGTGGCGCCAGTAGCTCCAGCATCTCTAGCTGCCTGAAGTATCTGGTCGCTTAGCTCATCTTCTACAAGCGCGACAATGAGTTTAAAGCGCATGGGTATCTCCTTGATGAGGCTTTGTCACTGACGTGCCTGAGAGTGGCTGTATTTTCGATGGCCTATTGCTTTGCCATCGAGCAATTTGGGCGTATCCCATCACCGTTATAATAGGGAATAGGCAGGCAAGCGCGATCATTCCAAAGCCATCCATTAACGCGCTACGACCGGGTATCGAAGAGGCTAATCCAAGACCTAGCGCGGCGATGATCGGCACGGTAATGGTCGATGTCGTGACGCCCCCGGAATCGAATGCAAGAGGGATAATCGACTTTGGGGATCGTAGGGTTTGGACAATCACTAAGCAGTAGGCACCTAGCACGAACCACTGCAAAGGTAGGCCCATGACGATACGCCATGCGCCCAGGGTGATTCCAAAGGCCATGCCGAGGGCAACGGCGAGCCGCAGGGTGAAAGGGTTGATCGTACCGCCGGATATTTTGCCAGCTTTGATCGACACCGCGATCAGCGATGGCTCGGCAATCGTAGTGCTTGCGCCAATCGTAAACGCGAAAATATAGACCCAGTAGTAGTCGCTCCAATGCCGCTGAGCTCCCTCTGTCATGGCAGGTAGAAAATCGGGGTGCGTCAATTGGCTGGCCATCAACTCACCCATGGGAAACAGGGCTTGCTCTAGCCCTATCAAAAAGAAAGAGAGTCCCACCCATACCATGAAAAAACCAACAGCGACCTTTAGAAACCGTTTGACCGGCTTGCGGATCACCAAATATTGGAAGCCAAAAATAATCGCCACAATGGGAAGAATATCGCGTAGCGTGCCCCAAAAAATAGCCAGCATATTCATGATCTTCCCTCTGCAACGAGATCAAGGCCAACAATACCGAAAAGCAATACGAAAATGATGGGCATAACGGAAGCAAATGCAATCAAACCAAAGCCGTCCAGCATAGGGTTGCGGCCTTTGATGGCCGTGGCCAAGCCAACACCGAGTGCCGTAACAAGAGGGACGGTAATGGTGGATGTCGTGACACCGCCCGAATCATAAGCAATGCCAACGAGCTCAGCAGGCGCTAACAGCGTCAAGAGCAGTACAAGAATATAACCACCAATGATCATCAAATGCAGCGGCCAGCCTTTAAAGATACGCAGTACGCCAACGACCACGGCGGTGCCTACGGAAAGCGCTACGATCATGCGGAGCGTAAACGCAAAGGATGTTTGGGCGAGACTGCTATTCTCGATCAGACCGCTTTCGGAGACGACAATCGCTGCACGAGCCGCCACGGCAATCAGTGCTGGCTCTGCGACGGTGGATCCAAACCCCAGTGCAAAAGCAAATAGAAGGAGCCAAACGACAGAACCTTTATGAACGAAAGCACGTGCGAGGTTCTCTCCTAAAGGAAACAGTCCCAGCTCTAGCCCCTTGATGAAGAGGGTTAGCCCGATCACTACAAACAGTAGCCCTAGTGCTAAATCGAAAAGCGCCAATGTATCGGGAAGAGGTTGTTGGATGACGAGCGTTTGAAAGAAGCTCATAACCAGCACAACGGGTAGCAAATCCCGAAGGCTGTTTTTGAGCTGCAGGGCGAGAGAGTGAATAAAGTTCATTAGCGCCCTTTTTCAATGGCTGATACGTCTATGCTCATTAGTGTAATGGTTACGCATGTCGTCTCTTTTGATCTAGGACACGTTGCGAGTGTTCTCTGGTCAACAAAGTTGGCTGCCTAACAGCAGCATCGAAGGGTCTAATGTGTGCCAGCCCCACCATGCCAGCAATATCAAGCCACTCACTATCGGTAGAGCAATCAAACTCCACCATAGACTGGAACGCATCATGTCGTCACCTGTCCCGCAGAGGGGCGTGCCAGCGGCTTCTCGCTGATAAACCAGTGGAGCGCCGCGGCGACCACGGACAGCACGATGGCGATTTGCCACACCGTATCGTAGTGGCCGGTGAGGTCGTACAAAAAACCACCCAGCCACACGCCCATGAACGAGCCCAGCTGATGAAAGAGAAACACGATGCCGCCCAACATGGAGAGATGGCGAACGCCAAACACCGATGCGACGATACCGTTGGTGAGCGGAACGGTGGAGAGCCATAACAGCCCCATGGCAATCCCGAAGAGGTAAGCGCTGGTCGTGGTCAGGGGCAAAACGATGAAGGCCGTGATGATCACGCCCCGGATGAGGTAGAGCCAGCTCAATAGGCGGGGTTTCGACCAGATACCCCCCATCCAGCCAGCAGTGTACGTGCCCACGATATTGAACAGACCCACCAGCGCGAGCACCGTGGTGCCGACTTGGACGGCCAAGCCGTGATCGAACAGGTAGCCTGGCAAGTGGACCGCAATGAACACCACCTGGAAGCCGCAGACGAAAAAGCCCAGGCAAAGTAGCCAAAATCCTTTTTGCCCCGCCGCTTCGTTGAGGGCATCGCGCAGGCTCAAGTCGCCCAGCGCCTTGGGGCTGGGCCGGTCTTTGAGCATCGCGCCCAGCGGTATCATGAGTGCGGCAATCGCCCCCATGGCCAGCAGCGCAGAGGACCAGCCTAGCCACTCGATCAACCCCAGCGTGCCGGGCAGCATGGCAAATTGACCAAACGACCCCGCCGCACTGACGATCCCCATGGCCATGCTGCGCTTCTCAGGGGGCACGGCGCGACCGACGGCGCCGAGTATCACCGAGAACGTCGTTCCCGATAGGCCGAAGCCAATCAGCAGTCCCGCGCTGACGGTCATGCCGAGCGTGCTGGTCGAAAGGCTCATGAAGCAGAGCCCTAGTACGTAGAGGATGCCGCCCGCCACGATGATCTTGGCCGCGCCAAAACGGTCGGCCAGTGCCCCGGTAAACGGCTGCGATAGCCCCCAAATGAGGTTTTGGACGGCCAGTGCGAACGCAAAGACGCCGCGCCCCCAGCCGAAATCGCTGCTCATGGGTTCGAGAAACAGCCCGAACCCATGACGCAGCCCCATGGCCGTGGAAATAACCAAGCTGGCGAGCACGATCAACAGCAGCGTATGGTGTTTCTGAAGGGCCATGGCACGTCTCTTATGGTGGATTGGTTAACGCGTTAATCAACTATCGCATGGCATTGGCGACTTTAGAAGCTTCCAAATAGGGTGCCGAGCGTAATCACACTCATCAGCGCGGCGATGGGGAGCACGATGGTGACCATGGCGACATTGCCATACGACTGACGGTGGGTTAGCCCGCAAATGGCCAGAAGTGTGATGACGGCGCCGGAGTGGGGGAGCGTATCCATGCCGCCCGCAGCCAGCGTCGCCACGCGGTGCATGAGCTCTGGGTCGATGCCAGCCTGTTGCGCCATGGCCAGATACTCGCTACCCAAGGTTTGGAGTGCAATGGAGAGCCCGCCGGAGGAGGAGCCGGTGATGCCTGCCAGCACGCTCATTGCCATGGCTTCGGAGATGAGGGGGTTACCGGGGGAGACATTGAGCACCGCATCGCGAAGGATGGCAAAGCCTGCCAAGCTGGCGATGACCGCGCCGTAACCCACTTCAGAGGCCGTGTTGAAAATAGGTAGCAGTGAACCAAAGCAGCCTTGATTGATGGTGACTTTCAAGTCTTGCCAGTGGTGCCATCGGGTGATGATCAGCCAAGCCGAGGCGCTCAGCAGGGCAATCAGAATGGCCCAAAGCCCGGTCTGTCGGCTGGGTGTGACGTTATCGAACGCGTCGCTGATGAAGCTCAGGTCCATGGCCGGGAATACCCCGTAAGTAAAGAGGGCATTGAGGCCAATCACCATAACCAGTGGAATCAACGCGATGGCCAGCGGCATGCCGGGTGCTGTGTCAGTGTCGCTGTGGGTATCGGTTTCACGTTCCGTGTGGGTACCGTAACCCTCCCCTTGAGCAGCGGCTTTCTTGACTCGGGACTGAAGGTAGAACGTTCCTAAACCTAGCATGATCGACCCAGCAATGATGCCAAGCCCCGGTGCCGCGAAGCTGTTGGTGCCAAAGTAAGGGATGGGAATCGCGTTTTGGATGGCTGGCGTGCCGGGCAGCGCCGTCATGGTAAAGGTGAAGGAGCCTAGAGCGATAGAGGCGGGGATGAGGCGCTTGGGCACATTGGCCTGGCGGAACAGCTCACGGCTGATCGGGTAAATGGCAAAGGCCACGACGAACAGCGAGACGCCGCCATAGGTCAGAACGGCGCAGGCCATGACGACCGTCAGTACCACGTGATGAGTGCCCAACCGTTTGACGATGCCGTTGGAAATCGACTGAGCGGCGCCTGAGTCTGCCATCAACTGACCGAAGAGCGCACCAAGCAAGAAAAGCGGGAAGAACTGCATGACATAGTTGCCCAGGGCGCCCATGAAGGTGTCGGTGTAAATCGGCAGTAAAAAAGCGCCGTCGCCTGATAGTAAAACCGCTAACGCGGCCATTAACGGCGCAAGCAGGAGGACCGAGATACCTCGGTAGGCCAGCAGCATCAACAGCGACAATGAGACGATAATAGCGAGCATGCCCATACAGGCTCCTAAGCATTTGTTAATTTAGTCATCGGTGCGTGTAAACGAAGGCCGGGATACTAGGCATTATGTTGCATAGCAGCAATAGCGTTTTGACTAAAGTCGTAACCAAAAGAGAGCGTCACTTTCGCCTGCTTAAGCGCGCCCCATCTGTTAAAATCCGCCACCTTTGGCGTTGATGACCTTCCAATAACCCTGGGTATTTCCATGAATGCAGTAATTCTCGCAGTGCTCGTCATGGTGGCACTGTCGCTTCTTCGTGTGTCCGTTGTATTTGCGCTGGTGGTCGGTGCGTTAGTAGGGGGGCTGGTCGGAGGCCTTTCCCTGGACGATACGCTCAGCGCGTTCAACGAGGGCGTCGGCGGGGGTGCGCAGGTGGCGCTGGCGTACGCAACCTTAGGCGCTTTTGCCGTGGCCATCTCTCGTTCTGGGTTACCGGACATGCTGGCAAATCGATTGATCACCTTGCTAGGTAAAGAGGCGACCGCCGCCCACCAAGCGCGGGTGAAGATGTTGCTGCTGGTGGCCGTGTTACTGGTCGCCATCTCCTCACAAAATGCCATTCCAGTCCATATCGCGTTCATTCCCGTGCTGATTCCACCGCTGCTGGCGGTGATGAATCGCCTGCAACTCGACCGCCGTGCCGTGGCCTGCGCGCTGACCTTTGGTCTTACGGCACCCTATATGCTGCTGCCGGTAGGATTCGGGGCGATCTTCTTGAACGATATTTTGTTAGCCAATCTCAACAGTGCCGGAGAGCCACTAGGGCTGGAGATCTCGCGTGGCATGGTGCCCATGGCCATGGCGCTTCCGGTGGGCGGCATGGCCATGGGCCTGTTGGTCGCCCTACTGTTTAGCTACCGCGGCCAGCGTAGCTACGCGAGTAAGGACGTGGCCGCGCCCAATGGCCAGACGCACACGCCTGTCGAACCGCACCTCTTAGGGTTAGTCATGTCAGGCGTGGCGATCGTGGCAGCGTTAGGCCTTCAGCTCTACACCGGCTCGATGATCGTTGGAGGCTTGGTGGGTATCGGCTTGCTGTCATTGGGTGGTATTTTCAAATGGCGCGAGGCTGATGATCTGTTCACCAGCGGTATGCGGATGATGGCTTTGATTGGCTTTATCATGATTTCGGCGGCAGGCTTTGCGGAAGTCATGAAAGCCACCGGCGATATCGACTCGCTGGTTGCGGGTGCCTTCGATCTGTTTGGCGATAATCGTGGCTTGGCCGCTTTGGTCATGCTGCTGGTCGGCCTGTTCATTACCCTGGGCATCGGCTCTTCGTTCTCAACCATTCCCATCATTGCGGCGATCTTCGTACCGCTGGCCGTGCAGTTTGGTTTCTCACCCATGGCGACTGTAGTGCTGGTGGGGACCGCTGCCGCCTTGGGCGATGCGGGGTCGCCAGCCTCGGATTCCACTTTGGGGCCCACCTCAGGCTTGAACGTAGACGGTCAGCACGACCATATGTGGGATAGCGTGGTGCCCACGTTCCTGCACTATAATCTTCCGCTGATTGCGTTTGGCTGGCTGGCGGCCATGACGCTTTAAGCACACTCAATACTTACCAAAAGGGCAGCGCTGAGGCTGCCCTTTTTTGATGGAAGTGCTTGATGAAAGCGCGTTGAGTGGATAAGACGTTACTGTTTAGGCAAGTGCGCTTCAAAGGCACTTAGCAGACCACGGAGTAGGGACAGCTCTTTGCGGCTAGGCTGTGCACGGGCAAACAGCGCTTGAAGTTGCTCTTCGGTACGGGCGTGGGGCTGGGTTAAAAAACCGCTTTGCTGCATCAAGCGGCCAAGATGTTCCTGGAAATAGCCAAACTGTTCGCGGCTAGGCGGCGTGGCTTCCAGCGGGCGCTGATACTCAAAACCGCTGACGTCGCGCTTGCGCCAGGCGCGATGCACTTCGTAGGCAAGAATCTGGACCGCTTGCGATAGATTGAGAATGTCATACTCGGGATTGGCGGGAATGCTGACTTGGTGGCTGCAGCAGCGAATCTCATCGTTGGTCAACCCCGAGCGTTCGCGGCCAAACACCAGGGCCACCGGGGCATGATGGGCGTTTTCGATGACTTGCTGGGCCATCTCGTCAGGCTCGTCGAAATGGGGCAGCGGCATGCTGCGTAGCCGAGCGCTGGCACCGACCACTTGCACGCAGTCGTTCACGGCCTCTTCGAGTGTCTTTACGCAGCGAGCGTTTTCTAATACGTCCGTTGCACCGGCGGCTAGGCGAGTGGCTTCTTCATCGGGGAAGGTACGAGGATTGACCAGCACGAGCTCCGTCAGTCCCATGGTTTTCATGGCGCGGGCTGTTGCGCCTATGTTGCCCGGGTGGAACGTTTGCACCAGCACGATACGAATATTGGAAAGCACGGGAAGTCGAACCTAAAAGCTGCCAAATAAAGTCGGTGATGGTAGCACGCTTTATGACGCCATGACGTCGGTACCAATGAAAGAACCCCGCCGAAGCGGGGTTCTTGATGACGTTCAACGTCAGAGCGTTAGGCTCATGGGTGCATTACATCATGCCGCCCATGCCACCCATTCCGCCCATGCCACCCATATCCGGGGCAGCTTCTTTCTCTTCCGGGTCGTCGGCGATCATGCACTCGGTGGTGATCATCAGGCCAGCAACGGAACCAGCAGACTGCAACGCAGTGCGGGTTACTTTTGCCGGGTCGAGTACGCCCATTTCGAACAGGTCGCCGTACTCGCTGGTTTGCGCGTTGTAGCCGAAGTTGCCTTCACCATCTTTGACGCGATTGATGACCACAGCGGCTTCTTCGCCCGCGTTGGTGACGATCTGACGCAGCGGTGCCTGCATGGCACGCAGCGCCATGTTGATACCGTGGTTCTGATCTTCGTTGTCACCGGTCAGGCCCTGTACTTTGGCCATCACGCGAACCAGGGCAGTACCACCGCCAGGTACGACGCCTTCTTCTACGGCAGCGCGAGTCGAGTGCAGCGCATCTTCGACGCGGGCCTTCTTCTCTTTCATTTCGACTTCGGTCGCCGCACCGACGCGGATAACGGCAACGCCGCCTGCCAGTTTGGCAACGCGCTCTTGCAGCTTCTCTTTGTCGTAGTCAGAGGACGTTTCTTCGATTTGCGCGCGGATTTGATTAACGCGTGCTTCGATGTCGTCCTCGGCACCTGCGCCATCGATGATGGTGGTGTTCTCTTTGGACATGGTCATGCGCTTGGCAGTACCCAGGTGATCCAGGTTCGCCTGCTCAAGGGTCAGACCTACTTCTTCGGAGATCACGGTGCCGTTCGTCAGGATAGCGATATCCTGCAGCATGGCTTTGCGACGGTCGCCGAAGCCAGGTGCTTTGGCAGCCGCGACTTTCACGATGCCACGCATGTTGTTCACGACCAGCGTTGCCAGCGCTTCGCCTTCGATATCTTCGGCGATGATGGCCAGCGGCTTGCCTTGCTTGGCAACGGCTTCCAGCACCGGCAGCAGTTCGCGGATGTTGGAGATCTTCTTGTCGACGAGCAGGATGTACGGATCTTCCAGCTCGACGGTCATGGTGTCTTGGTTGGTGACGAAGTAGGGCGAGAGGTAGCCGCGGTCGAACTGCATGCCTTCGACCACTTCCAATTCGTCTTCGAAGCCGCGACCTTCGTCAACGGTGATGACGCCTTCTTTACCGACTTTTTCCATCGCTTCGGCGATGATTTCGCCAATGCGCTTGTCGCCGTTGGCAGAGATCGTGCCTACCTGCGCAATGGACTTGGTGTCGGTGCAGGGCACGGACATCGCCTGAATCTCTTTGACCGCTGCGGTCACGGCTTGGTCGATACCGCGTTTCAAATCCATCGGGTTCATGCCCGCGGTCACGCCTTTCAGGCCTTCCGCTACGATGGCCTGTGCCAGAACGGTGGCCGTGGTGGTACCGTCACCGGCGGCGTCGGAAGTCTTGGAAGCGACTTCTTTCACCATCTGGGCGCCCATGTTCTCGAACTTGTCTTTCAGTTCGATCTCTTTTGCGACAGAGACACCGTCTTTAGTGACGGTCGGCGCGCCGAAGGATTTGTCCAATACCACGTTGCGGCCTTTCGGGCCCAGCGTGACTTTAACGGCGTTCGCCAGGACGTCGACACCACGTGCCATGCGTTTGCGAGCATCATCGGAGAACTTAACTTGCTTAGCTGCCATGTTCGTTACTTCCTAACAATTGAAATAAAAATGGGAAAGTAATTAGCCGAGTCGGATTAGCCTTCGACGACGGCCAGAATATCGGCTTCGCTCATGATCAGAACTTCTTCGCCGTTGATTTTTTGCTTCTCAACGCCAAAGCCGTCTTTAAAAATCACCGTATCGCCCACTTTTACATCCAGTGGACGTACGTCGCCGTTATCCAGAATACGGCCATTACCAACGGCCAGAACTTCACCACGCGTGGGTTTTTCCTGCGCATTACCCGGTAGCACGATGCCGCCAGCGGTTTTCTGCTCTTCTTCCACGCGACGGATGACGACGCGATCGTGCAAAGGACGGATATTCATGCTCACGTTCTCCTGAGGTTCGTCAAAGCCCAAAAGGGGCAGTTAGCTTAAAGGGATTTCCGCGGGCTCAGCCCTCGGAAAGCGAAGGCGTGCTGCCTTCATGTCAATGGCGAAAGCAAAGCCTTCGCCGAACCTGTGTGCTGACACAAAAGTGGGGGCTGCCCAACGCCTTTCAAGGGGTAGGTATGAAAAAAATACCTCGCCACCTTTGGCAATCAGGTGAATGACTTAGCGACGGCGCGGCTCATCGTCACCGCTTATGAATTCACCTTCGATAGGGCCTTCTTCACGATGGGAGGAGGGCTGTTCGTTCGACCGCCCCCAGTCTTCTGCGCCACGCTGATACGTGTGCCGATGCGAAGCGCTTTTTAAACCAACCCAGGTCAGGGCTTTCATGAGTAGTTGGCGAGCGTTGGGAATCAAGCAGGCGATACCCAGCGCGTCGGATAGGAACCCTGGGGCAAGCAAAAGAGCGCCACCAAAGATGAGGGCGGCGCCAGTCAGTAGCTCCTGAGAGGGGATTTCACCCATTTGCATGCGCTGTCGGGCGCGGGCGAAGGTGGAGACACCTTCCTTGCGAATGAGGTGAAGTCCGATGAAGCCGGTGCTTAACACCAATATCAGTGTGGCCAATAAGCCTATCTGGCTGCCGATTGAAAAAAGCAGCACAAAGTCCAGTAGCGTAAAGAGCGATATAAAGAGAAGAATAGGCATAGCCAGCTCCAAGACGGTCGTAATTAACGGATATGGTGACAGAAATATAAAAAACAAGCAGTCCCATGAGTGTGCCAACGCCCTGGTGGGCTCGATATTTTTCGTGGGCTATTCTATGCTGCAATGCAAAAAGAAAGGCGACGCGTGCTGGATGGGTTGTCAATGCGGCAGACAAACCTGCTAAGGAGAGAGAGATGCAAGTGGACAAGAAAGTGATTGCAATAACGGGGGGCGCTCGAGGCCTTGGGTTTGCTATTGCGCAACGGTTAGGTAGACAAGGAGCCCATCTTGCGCTGTTGGATATGAGTGCTGAGGCTCTGGATGGGGCGGTGTCTGCTTTAAGTGCAGAAGGGGTGACCGCTCAGGCTTTCGTAGTCAACGTTGCAGATGAGGCATCCGTCGAGCGTGCGTTTGCCGATATCGCCGATCGAATGGGCCCGGTCAGTGGCTGTGTGAACAATGCTGGGATTACCGATGATGGCCTATTGATCAAAGCTAAAGATGGCGTCGTTGAAAAACGCATGTCACTCTCCTCGTGGCAGCGCGTACTGGACGTTAATTTGACGGGGGTATTCTTATGCGGTCGTGAGGCGGCGGCCCAGATGGTCGAGGCGGGACATGACGGCGTTATCGTCAATATTTCCAGCATTTCTCGCGCGGGCAATATGGGGCAAAGCAATTACGCTGCCGCCAAAGCGGGAGTGCATGCCCTAACCGTTACGTGGGGAAAAGAGTTGGCGCGCTACGGGGTGCGCACCGGTACCGTCGCGCCTGGCTTTATCGAAACCGAGATGACGGCCTCAATGCGTCCCGATATGTTAGAAAGAATCGAATCTAACGTTCCGTTAAAGCATTTAGGCGAGCCGGATCATATTGCTCAAAGTGTCGCGTTCATTTTTGATAATGATTATTTCACCGCACGCATTATCGAATGTGATGGGGGGTTGCGGCTTTAAAACCGCTTACCGATGAAGACGCTGCGGCTAGAATTGAAAGTAGTCTCGCTGAATATCACGCTGAAAGTACATTTCTAAACGCAGTGTCATTGCCCAGCGGGGGTCGTAACTATCCTCGCGCTGAAAATGTAGCTCTGGTATGACATCGCCAAACAGAATGCCTTTGTGAAGATCGCGACGGTAGCGGGTTTGTAGGTAATAGTTGGTCATGCGTGGATTGGAAGCGCTTTCACCAATCGCAATGGCTGAATGACGTAGTGCACTGCGGTCGTTCAGACGCTGATTGAGCTGAGCGACTTCGCTAAACTCCAGCTTGTCTTCTTCCTCTCGCCATTGGACGGTAGTGATAAAGCGCAAATGTCTATTTTCGGAGAGTGGGCGACCTATGTCCCACGTCGTGCGTGCCGAATAGCCTTCATTATTGAACCAGGATAGACGGTTGAAGGACTCCAGCTGCCAGGGGCCGTCGCCAATGTCCCACAGCCGCTCGCTAGTGAAACGAACATACGGGTCGAGTGGCATACGTAGGCGAATACCTGCGCCTATCCGATTGCTCCAATTTTCTCGTTTATCACGGCTTTCTAACCAATCGAGGCCAAATGTAGACGTGCTGCGGTCTCTCTGATCATTGTAGAGGCGACCCGAACCTTGATCGGCTAGCGTACCCTGCGACTCTTCTGGATCGCTCTCGACCACGAGTCTCAAACGCTCCTCGGTGGTGGGCAGGTCGATGCGATAACGAACGCTAATGTCACCGTTGGTGCCGTCACCTTCCATCCAGTCGATTTCTTGGCCTAAACGTAAGTAGGACTTGTTTTGGACAGTGGCCGAGTGTTCACCGCCAAAAAAAGCATCAATATTACGAGACGTATTGTCGACCCAATTGCCGATGCGGGCGCGGAAAGGTTCTACCCGTTCTTCGGCCCAGTCAGGTAAGTCGCTGTCTTCCTCATCCGCATGCACACCGAACGAGAGGGTACTCAGCGCGCCTAACCAAACGAGCGCAATGATAGGTTTCATAGGAACGTCCCCGCCTTTTAATTAGGTGCGCACATCATTGTGCTTTATGCATCTCGATGGCTTTTGCCCACTCCAGTACTCGCTTACGATCGCGCCGACTGTTCATGCGCTCGGTATCTACTTTAAGCGGCGTGAGTTGATGGAGCGGATCTGCGTTTAAATCCAAAGCAAAGCGCCTCGAGGCACCGACCGGCATATCTTCGGAGCCATAAATTGCGATGACTCGTATCTCGAGCTCTGGTGTTTGCTCTTGCAAGGTGCCTTGGTCTAGCTTCCAGTGCTGAACCAACTGATCCACGATCGAGCCAAACGACTGTATGTGCAAATAATCTCCCGATGCCAAAGGCCCCTGATGGGTGCGGTAGCACTCTTCGTTGTCATCCCCGCTTTGCTGCTGATACTCGACGACATCCAATTCATACACTCCTTCGCGAGTGTGCAGGACGGCGACCAAGTGTTGAATATAGATAGCCTCACTGCTCATATTGCTGATCAAGCACAGGGCTTTGGTGCCGATACCTTTACCCCGATTGACGATGATGCGAGGTCGGCGTTGTCGCACGTAGCCGTTATAGAGCAATTGCGCGTAAAACACCCATACGAACAGTGTACAAATACTGGCCACTGCAGAAATTGCCTGAGCATTGTCGTTCAGCCATTGCATAAGTTGAGATCCTTCTCAAAATTGACGGCGTAGATAGACCGATAACGTAGCCTAAAAAAAGGGCGAAGTCAGCTAGTTAGGTTGATACGATGAAGGGGAGTTGGAAACAAAAAAATTCGGCTAGCTATGCGCTACCGAATCCTTTGAGGTTTTACATTTTAAATTGGTGCGGATGGGGAGACTCGAACTCCCACACCTTACGGCACTAGAACCTAAATCTAGCGTGTCTACCAATTCCACCACATCCGCAGAAGACGAGGCGTATATTATCAACTTCAGCGTTAATGTCAATCACGATGCGCTGCTATTTTGACTGTCAGACATGGGATGTACATACAATGATGAAATGGACCATGGTCATGAATCAGTGGCTTAAGCGAGGTTTGCCAGGTTACTGCGCCTTTTGTTTGTGCTCTCGAGCAACTGAAAGCGGATGGTGTGAGGAGTGCTATGCGCAACTGCCTTGGAATCGAGTGAGCTGCGAGCAGTGTGCCGAACCGCTTTTGGGCGCCGGTGAGAGTCGCTGCGGCCACTGTTTGGTAGAGCCGCCGAGCTTTACGATCACCACTGCAGCACTTTGCTATCAAGAGGTTGTGTCGCAACTAGTGCATGATTTCAAATTTCAGGCGTCGCCTCGTGCCGGTCAGTTGCTAGTGAATTTGATGCTTTCACAACCACCGCCCGCGTTGGGTAACGCTTTGCTTCCCGTCCCCATGTTTCCAGCGCGGGCTAAAGAGCGTGGCTTTAATCAAGCACATTGGCTGGCCAAACGGCTCGGCAAGAACACGGGTATGCCAGTCCTTCGAGCGCGTTGTATCAAACAGGTGCCTTCACAACGCTCTTTGAATCGTAAAGAGCGGCGCCGAAACGTAAGCGACGCCTTTAGGATGGAGGGGGGAATACCTGAACATGTCACCATCGTCGATGATGTAGTCACCACAGGGGCAACCGGCCATGCCTTGGCCGCCGCTGCGCTGGCACAGGGTGCGAAGCGCGTGGACGTGTGGGCAGCTGCTCGCACACCCTTTCAGAAGAGTTGATAAACTAGTCAGCTCTTTTAAGGAGTCATTTATGTCGCATCCGTTTAGTGCGCTGTCACCTGACCTCGTCATGTCGGCAATAGAGTCAATCGGTATCTGGCCTTCAGGGGAACCCTTTGCTTTGAATAGCTATGAAAACCGTGTGCTGATGTTCCGTGATGACACGGGTGCCCGTTGGGTCGTGAAATTTTACCGGCCGGGACGTTGGTCCAACGAAGCGATCGAAGAAGAGCACGCGTTCTTAACCGAATTGACCCAGGCAGGCGTGCCTGTCGTCGCACCTTGGCGAGATGCGCATTGCAGATCTTTGCATACGTTTGGGCCATTTCGTTTTGCGCTGTTTTCTCAATGCTCTGGTCAAGCGCCGGAGTTGGATAACCCGGATCACTTGTTTGCCTTAGGGGAGGTGTTAGGACGGCTTCACGAAGTGGCAGCGCAAGCCCCTTTTCAGCACCGTGACACGCTGCGGCTAGCGGAAGGTGTCAGTGATGCCGAGCGGCGTGTTCTGGCAAGCCCGTGGCTGAATGACCATCAGGCGCGCGCTTATCAACGGGTAGTGAATAAGATACGTCAACATTTAGAGAGCGTAGCGTTGAGCGCTGAGTGTATGATTCGGGCTCACGGTGACTGCCACTTAGGTAACGTATTAGGTCGTGATGGAGACTTCCATCTGGTCGATTTCGACGACTGCTTGATGGCGCCTGCCATTCAGGACGTTTGGATGCTGTTACCCATGGAAGAGCCTCAGCAGTGGCGCACGCAGCTTAGTGAAATCGTCGAGGGGTACGAAGAAACCAGGCCATTTCCGCATGAGCAAATGTCACTCATCGAGCCTTTAAGAGCGTATCGTCTCACACGACACGCGGCTTGGTTGGTTAGTCGCTGGGAAGACCCGGCTTTTCCTCGCGCATTTCCCTGGTTGGCGGAAGCGGGTTACTGGGATCAACACATACGACAGCTCGAGCAGCAGTTGCTTCAGTTAGAAACGCCATTGTGGCTGGCCTAGCATCGAACAACGATGAGGAAAGGACACAGCGACCTTTCGTATTCAACGACGAAAGGCCGCGGTATGAAAAAGTAGGCGTTAATTAGGCTGTTCAGTCGGCGCTGGGTTTTCGATACTTTGGTCAGGATCAGGACGTTCGCCAGGAATTGGGTTGGCCACGCCTTCACCATTGGCTTGACGCCGAGTCGCGTTTATCTCGGCAGAGGGGTTATCTTGCGCGGCGATCTGAATGCTTTCATCCAACGTAAGAGCGAACGATTGTCCAGGTGCAAGCGTGCAGTCACCGTTACCGCAGGGGATACCATATTGGCCATCTTCGGCGTAAGCGCTCGCAGAGAATGAGCCGGAGTAAATGGCGCTTTCTGCATCATGGGTTTCAATGCAGGTGGCATCCTGCGTGGTAATACGTATGCGATCACCGTTTAGCTGTGCGTTCGCCACCAGCAAGCAATATTCAGGAAGCGCGTCTGTGGTCCCGTTAGCGGTCGTTGGATGAAGAAGAATGTCGCTATAACGTGACTGGGTATTATCGAACGCCAGAGCCTCGACGACTTCAACGCCCACCTTTGCGCCGCTTGGCAAGGTCAGCATCGACTCTTCTGCATAAGTAGGAGATACCCATAACGTACCCAGCAGGGCGGCTAGCCAAAAGGGCGATGATTTAAATGACATGGCTTACTCTCAACAGTGATACCTGCATTGTCAGCAGGGAAATGATGCCCATAGCATAGCACAGCTCCTATAGTGCCGAAGGGGGGTGCGTGTCACTCTGCCACAGCCTGCTTAGGTGCGTTAAAATAGATTAATAGGCCGTTCTTGTTGTACATAAATTTTTTAAGGTATATTTTTTGTACAGGATGGTTGTCCAAGATAGGCGTTCAGCTAGCACGCTAGGTAAGGCAGCTAAACGGATAACACTGCAAGCTAAAAATAGCTTGCCGAAAATGAGGCTCGCTGGCGCGATGACATTGCTGCAAAGCGATTGAGTGATAGCGAACAAGCACAGTTTAATGAGGCCTACCATGACCGACGACATCGCCCAACATTACCGTCACATCATTACCGCTTTGGGTGAAAACCCGGATCGCGAGGGCCTAAGAGATACGCCCAAGCGAGCCGCCAAGGCCATGCAGTTTTTGAACGCTGGTTATCACCAGTCGCTCGAAGAGATCGTCAATGGCGCCGTGTTCGAATCACAAACCGACGAAATGGTGTTGGTCAAGGATATCGAGCTCTACTCGATGTGCGAGCACCATTTGCTGCCATTTATTGGCAAGTGTCACATAGCTTACTTGCCCAGTGGCAAGGTGTTGGGTTTGTCCAAGTTCGCGCGCATCGTCGACATGTATGCGCGACGTATGCAGATTCAGGAAAACCTGACCAGAGAAATTGCAGAAGCGGTGCAGCAAGTCACCCAGGCGCGAGGAGTGGCGGTCGTCATCGAAGCTCGACACCTTTGCATGATGATGCGTGGGGTCGAAAAGCAGAACTCAAGCATGACCTCTTCCGTCATGCTGGGAGGGTTCCGCAGTAACCAAGCCACTCGCCAGGAATTTTTGACATTGATTAGTTAGGCCGAGTGGCGCTGACCTTTTGTATCAAAGGTTTGGTGAAACGCGTCGTTTCGTCTTAGCATGAACGGGTCAATGAGCCGATTAGGCCGTCATTTGGTCAGGAGTCTGTCATGGAAGCGCTGAGAGAAACGCAGCTATATTGCCCATTTGCCTATATCGATGGCAGTTGGGTAGCCGCTGACAGCGGTGAGCAAATCAACGTCACGAATCCCGCTACCGGCGAGCCAGTAGGGGATATCCCTCGACTGGGTAGAGCGGAAACCGAGCGTGCCATCGAGGCAGCCGATGCAGCACTGCCGGCATGGCGGGCGCTAACTGCTCAAGAGCGGGCGGACTTGTTGCTCAAATGGCATGATTTGATGCTCGAACATAAGCAGGATCTCGCGCTTCTCATGACGCATGAGCAAGGTAAGCCGGTCAAAGAAGCTGAAGGTGAAATCGTTTATGCTGCGAGCTTTCTACGTTGGTTTGCTGAAGAGGCTCGTCGCGTTTACGGTGAAACGATTCCTGCCGCCAATGCCAATCAGCGCATCGTCGTTACCAAGCAGCCCGTGGGTGTAGTGGGGGCGATCACTCCTTGGAACTTCCCAGCAGCGATGATTACACGCAAAGCCGGTGCCGCTCTGGCTGCTGGTTGCACGATCGTTGTCAAGCCTGCAAGCCAAACCCCGTTTTCGGCGACGGCATTGGCTCTGCTAGCCGAACGTGCAGGCATTCCTCGTGGTGTGTTCAACGTGGTGCCTGGCAGCGCGTCAGATATTGCCAAAGCGCTGACTGAGTCTCCCAAGGTTCGCAAAATCACCTTTACAGGATCGACGGAGGTGGGGCGCAAGCTAATGGCTCAAGCAGCGGAACACATCCAAAAGATTTCGCTTGAGCTGGGTGGCAATGCGCCGTTCATTGTGTTCGAAGATGCGGATTTAGACGCCGCGGTAGAAGGCGCCATGGCGGCAAAGTTTCGTAATGCGGGTCAGACATGCGTATGTACGAACCGATTTTTGGTTCAATCCAGTGTCATCAATGCGTTTTGCGAAAAACTGGCCGTTGCGATGAACAGTGAACTCAAAGTGGGGGATGGTACTAAGCCAGGAGTAAACATCGGGCCGTTAATCGATGAGAGCGCCGTGAAAAAGGTGAGCGAACACGTCCAGGATGCCGTCGATCACGGTGCCGAACTGCTGCTAGGTGGCCATCCGCACCCCTTAGGGGGCAATTACTTTACGCCTACGCTCATCAGTTTTGCCACCGATGCCATGAAAGTGGCGCATGAAGAGACGTTTGGTCCGCTTGCTGCCGTGTTTCCTTTCGATGATGAGGAAACCGCTATCGAGATGGCCAACGATACTCAGTACGGCTTGGCGTCTTACTTCTATTCCCGGGATTTGGCTCGCGTATGGCGTGTAGCAGAGGCGTTAGAATATGGCATGGTAGGCATTAATACCGGCCTTATCTCCAATGCGGCGGCACCGTTTGGTGGCGTCAAGGCGTCAGGTCTCGGCAGAGAAGGGGGACATCAGGGCTTGGAAGAGTACCTGGAAACGAAGTATCTCTGCATCGATCTTGGTAAGTAGTTCATCATAGACCTGAAAGCCCTCACTAGTGAGGGCTTTTTTAATGCAGGTGAGATGACCTGACCGTTTAGTGGCGGAAGTGACGCATGCCGGTGAAGACCATGGCAATGCCTGCTTCGTTAGCCGCATCGATCACTTCTTGGTCACGCATGGAGCCGCCCGGCTGAATGACGGCAGTGATGCCAGCGGCAGCGGCGGCGTCGATGCCGTCACGGAAGGGGAAGAACGCATCGGAAGCCATCACGGAGCCTGGCACGGAAAGCCCTTCATCGGCGGCTTTGATACCTGCGATCTTAGCGGAGTACACGCGGCTCATCTGTCCTGCGCCGACACCAATGGTTTGGCCCGCTTTTGCATAAACGATGGCGTTGGATTTCACGAACTTAGCAACGCGCCATGCAAAGGTGAGATCGCGCATCTCTTCGCTGGTCGGGGCGCGCTTGCTGACCACGGTGAGCGCCTCTTCAGTGACCATCCCTTGATCACGATCTTGTACCAATAGGCCGCCATTCACACGTTTAAAGTCGAATGCGGGCTGCGCAGTACCCGGCCAATGGTCGCCGACATCCAGCAAGCGGACGTTCTGTTTCTCCGCCACGATGCGGGCCGCTTCATCATGGACGCCAGGCGCAATGATGACTTCCACGAACTGGCGGTCAACGATGGCTCGCGCGGTGTCCGCATCAAGCGGCACATTAAAGGCAATGATGCCGCCAAAGGCGCTGGTTGGGTCGGTGGCAAAGGCCTTGTCGTAAGCTTCCAATGCGGTCGCGCCTACGGCGACCCCGCACGGATTGGCGTGCTTAACGATGACACAGGCGGTCTCGTCAAAGGCTTTCACGCACTCGAATGCTGCGTCGGTATCGGCCACGTTGTTGAAAGAGAGCGGCTTGCCTTGCAGCGTTTTGGCGGTGGCTACACTAGGCTCGCTGGCGGCGGGGTCGACATAGAACGCAGCATTTTGATGCGGGTTTTCGCCGTATCGCATGTCTTGCTTTTTGTGAAGCTGCAGGTTGAAGGTGCGAGCAAAGGTGGTGCCGTCGCTGGCGACCGGGCGGCCCAGGTAGTCGGCGATGGCGCCGTCATAACCGGCGGTATGTTCGAACGCTTTAACGGCCAGGTCAAAACGCGTGGAAGCGCTGACTTGGCCCGCATTTTCGTCGAGCTCGCCAAGCACACGAGTGTAATCGTCGGCATTCACCACGATGGTGGTATAGGCATGGTTTTTGGCACAGGCGCGCACCATGGTGGGGCCGCCGATGTCGATGTTCTCGATGGCATCTTCGAGCGTGCAATCTGGCTTAGCGACCGTTGCTGCAAACGGGTAAAGGTTGACGACCACCATATCGATAGGGGTGATGTCATTGTCAGCCATGACGGCATCGTCCTGGCCGCGGCGCGCCAAAATGCCGCCATGGATTTTCGGATGCAGCGTTTTGACCCGACCGTCCATGATTTCTGGAAAGCCGGTGTGTTCCGATACTTCTTTTACCGTCATTCCGTTTTCTTTCAACAAACGGTAGGTGCCGCCTGTGGAGAGCAGCTCGACGCCGTGTGCGGCAAGGCCTTGGGCAAACTCCACGATGCCGGTTTTATCGGATACGCTCAGCAGGGCGCGGCGGACGGGGGTAGGGGTGCTATCAGCCATAAGGATGCTCGTCATCTGCGGGTCTAAGGTGAAAAACGGCAACGCCCCATCAAGGGGCGTCACTTTCAATCAATCCATACTGCTTGAGTTTTTTGCGTAGCGTGCCACGGTTCAGGCCAAGTACGTCGGCGGCGCGAGTTTGATTACCGTCGGTATGCTCCATCACGCACGCTAACAGTGGGGCCTCTACTTCGGCCATCACCATGGCATATAAGTCAGATGTTTGGCTGCCATCGAGATGCTCGAAGTAACGGCGCATGGCGGTCTCTACCGCTTCTCTCAGTGGCTGTGGCTGTGCGCTGGCGGAGGGGGTTGCTAGCGTGCCTGAGAGTCGTGAGGAGCGTTCGCTGGAGAGCAGGTCGCGTTCAGTCATGCCGCATGGCTTCCTTTGGCTAGCAGACGCTTCGAAGCGTCCTGGGTCATGGCGTTGTGGATCCAGTCAAACTGCTCGTCAGGCGTGGTCAGAGCGTTGAACTGCTGCTTGAGCGTGCGCTGCTGGGTACTGTTAAAGCGCGTGTCGTCGTCGAGATACCAGCCGACGTGCTTGCGCGCGATACGCACTCCCATGGTGGTGCCATAGAAGTCATGAAGTGCCTGCAGATGCTCCAGCAGGACGCTGCATCGCTCAGCCAAGCCGGGTGATGCCAGGTGCTCACCATGGGTCAGGTAATGCGTGATTTGTTGAAAAATCCACGGATTGCCCTGTGCGCCGCGGCCAACCATCACTGCATCAGCGCCAGTGTAACGCAGCACATGAGCGGCTTTCTCCGGGGTGGTGATATCGCCATTGGCAATCACGGGGATCGTGAGGTGCGATTTTATGTCGGCGATCGTGTCGTACTCGGCTTCACCAGTATAGCGCTGTTCGCGGTGACGGCCATGAATGGCCAGCGCTTGGATGCCTGCAGATTCCGCCAGCTTGGCAATACGCAGTGCATTGTTAGAAGCGGCACACCAACCGGTGCGTATCTTAAGCGTGACGGGGATGTCGACCGCTTTCACAACGGCATCTAAAATCTCGGCGACCAGCGTTTCATCACGCATGAGGGCTGAGCCAGCGGCTTTGTTGCACACTTTTTTTGCCGGGCACCCCATATTGATGTCGATGATTTGCGCGCCTAGTTCGACATTGAGTCTCGCCGCCTGCGCCAGCATCTCGGCATCCCCGCCAGCCACCTGCACGACCCGTGGGTCGGGTTCGCCCTGATGATCCATCCGTAGCTGGGATTTGCGCGTGTGCCAAAGCGAAGGGTCTGACGTGACCATCTCTCCCACGACCCAGCCCGCGCCTAACCGACGGCATAGCTGGCGAAATGGGCGATCAGTGACGCCCGCCATCGGGGCCAGCATGACCGGGTTAGGCAGTTGGTAAGGCCCAATCGCAGGTGGCGAAGTAGTCATCAACGTCATGGCGGTATACTTTGATAGGCATGAAAGCGGCGAGTAGGGCGTTTCAAGGGAGCGTATGATACGCCTACTCGGCAAGCTATTGAAGGCCAATCCCGATTTTATGCGGGGCGACGGCCTGTCAAACGCACCCAGCCCTCTCGAAGGGTAGGCTCATCCATGTAGAGCCCTTGTGCTTCGTAGGCTTCCCGTACTTCGGTGGCTTGATTGGCTAGTATGCCTGATAGCGCGATACGGCCACCAGGGGCCACGTGTCCAGCAATCGTATTGGATAGCTCGACCAGTGGGCCTGCCAAAATGTTGGCTGTAACGATGGGGTAGGGGCCGCCTTCCAACTGTTCGGGGTAACAGAGAGTGAGCTGCTGGTCGTCGATGGCATTGCGCTCGGCATTGTCCCGGCTAGCCTGCAATGCTTGCGGGTCGATATCCGTGCCATCGGCGTGTGAGGCGCCTAGCTTCAAGGCCGCAATGGCGAGAATGCCAGAGCCACAGCCGACGTCCAGCACATCTTTGCCCTGCAGTTCATGGTTTACCGCTAAACCATCCAGCCACTCGAGACACAGCGCGGTGGTCGGATGAGTGCCGGTCCCGAACGCAAGGCCCGGGTCAAGGATCAGATTGACCGCGCCCGCCTCGGGCGGCTCATGCCAACTCGGCACGACCCATAGTCGTTTCCCCATCCGCAGCGGCGTGAAGTCATCCATCCACTCCCGCTCCCAGTCGCGGTCTGCTAGCAGTTCGTACTCGATGGCCGGGCAGGGTTCACCGGGCATCTGTTCTGCCCAAGCCGCTTCGATACGGCTCAGCATGCCATCGATCCCATCAAGATCGTCGTAAAGCCCCGTCAATATGGTGTCTTGCCATAGCGGTGTCGTGCCGCGCTCGGGTTCGAAGACCGGGTCGTCGTGGGCATCTTGCATACCAATTGCCGTCGCGCCCTCTTCGAGCAGTAATTCTTCGAGAAGCTCGGCTTGTTCGGGAGCGACGTGTGATTTTAATTGGAGCCAGGGCATGGGGAGTCTCCACGGCGAATAAGGAAGAAACAAACGGGTGATATCATCAAGACGACATCACGAAGCGGGTACATTAGCGGAATGATAGGGGCCACCTCACGAAAATGCCCGCCAATAGGCGGGCATCGTCGCCACCAAAAGATTAGCTGCTCAGCTTTTTCTCGAGGTAGTGGATATTGACACCGCCCTGGCGGAAGTAGCTATCGCGGACCAGGTCTTTCTGCAGGTCGATATTGGTTTTGATGCCTTCGACCAGCAGCTCGTCGAGTGCGTTGCGCATGCGCGTCAAGGCGATGTCGCGGTCAGCGCCCCAGGTAATCAACTTACCGATCAAGGAGTCGTAATGCGGCGGTACGGTGTAGCCGGTATACAGGTGTGAGTCCATGCGAACGCCGAGCCCACCAGGCGCGTGAAACAGCGTCACCTTGCCGGGAGACGGCATGAAGGTGCGCGAATCTTCAGCGTTAATACGACATTCGAACGCATGGCCGTTCAGCTTCACATCTTCCTGGCGAATCGACAGGGGTAGGCCGGCTGCAATGCGCAGCTGCTCTTTGACGATATCGACACCCGTCACCATTTCCGTCACCGGGTGCTCGACCTGAACACGGGTATTCATTTCGATGAAGAAGAATTCACCATCTTCGTAGAGGAATTCGAAAGTGCCCGCGCCGCGATAGTTGATCTCGATACACGCTTGGCGACAAGCGTCGAGCACTTTCGCGCGCGCGTCAGGATCGAGGCCTGGCGCAGGTGCTTCTTCTAACACTTTCTGATGTCGACGCTGCAGCGAACAGTCGCGGTCATAGAGGTGAATGGCATTCCCCTGGCCGTCAGCCAATACCTGCACCTCCACATGGCGAGGCTTCTCTAGAAACTTCTCCATGTAGACCGTTCCGTCGCCGAAGGCTGCATGGGCTTCGGTTTGCGTGACGGTAATGGCAGACAGCAAGTGGCCTTCGGTGTGCACTACGCGCATACCGCGGCCGCCGCCACCCGCCGCTGCCTTGATGATCACCGGATAGCCAATGCGCTTCGCTGTGGCCAAGTTGGTGGCGTCATCGTCGCCAAGCGGCCCGTCAGAGCCAGGCACAGTGGGAACGCCCGCCGCTTTCATGGCGTTGATAGCGCTCACTTTGTCGCCCATCAAGCGGATGGTCTCAGCGCGCGGGCCGATAAAAGTGAACCCCGAGCGCTCTACTTGCTCGGCAAAGTTGGCGTTTTCCGAGAGAAAGCCATAACCGGGGTGAATGGCGCTCGAATCAGTGACTTCCGCCGCGCTGATCAACGCCGGGATGTTTAAGTACGACTGCGCTGATGAGGCGGGGCCGATACACACGGCTTCATCGGCGAGACGAACGTGCATCAGTTCGCGATCTGCCTTGGAGTGAACCGCTACGGTTTTGATCCCGAGTTCTTTGCAGGCGCGTAAGATACGAAGGGCAATCTCGCCGCGGTTCGCGATAAGTACCTTGTCCAGCATGGGAGAATCCACCCGTGTTGATATGAAAGATTAAGCGAGGACGATCATCGGTTGATCGAATTCCACTGGCTCGCCATCTTCCACTAGGATGGCCTCGACCACGCCATCGCGGTCAGCTTCGATTTGGTTCATCATTTTCATGGCTTCGACGATACAAACGGTATCGCCTTGCTTCACGGTGTCGCCCACTTCAACGAAGGCTTTGGCACCCGGTGCCGGGCTGCGGTAGAAGGTGCCTACCATGGGGGAGTTGACGGCTTCACCACGGTAGCTGGCACCCTGAGGCTCGGCTTCGGCCGGCGAAGTGGCTGCCGATGCTTGGGGAGCTGCCGGTGCGGGCTGCGCGTACTGCGGCATTGGCTGCGGCTGCCAAACGGCGCCATTGGGGTGACGGCTAATACGAACCGACTCTTCACCTTCTTGAATTTCGATTTCGCTGATATTGGACTCTTCCAGCAGCTCGATTAGTTTTTTGACTTTGCGAATATCCATCCGTAGGCCCCAAAAGTTGATCAAATTAGCACGTTGTCACAGGCCGACTAGGCCCGTATCGCGTGGCGCTCGCAAGCGCAGTAAACCAAATTCAAAAACGAAGAGAACGAGGCACGATCTCGAACGTTACCCCACGCTCATCGCTAAAAGATGCATTTTTAGCAAATATGGCTGCGGAGTTTGCCGAAAAACTCTACCAGTGTCTAGTATCCACCTAAAGAGGAGCAAATTTTGCGATTTAAACAATTGTTTGACGACGTTCGCGTCACAGTGGCTGTAAAGGTGTGCTGAAGCGCTGTCGTTTAGCGTGTTGCCTGTCTAGCTCTCTTGCCAGCGTTTGAAGGCATTTAAATGCTGCACGAGGGCTCCGGCAGACACCTCCCCTTGGATACGCGCTTCACGCACTTCTTGCCCTTGGTCAAACAGTAGCAGGCTAGGAGGACCAAAGAGTTGGAAATGATCGAGTAGTTCTCGGCTCTGCGTATTGGTCTTCGTGACATCGACCGAAATGAGTTGAAAATCGTTCAACGCCTCGGCGACTTGCGGAGTCGGGTAGACATCACGCTCCATGAGTTTGCACGATATACACCAATCGGCAGTGAAGTGTGCAAATACGGGACGTCCTTCGTGTGAGGCTTGCGCTAGGGCAGCCTCTAGCGCATCGAGACTGTCTACGTCTTCAAATTCTAGCGTGTCCACGGCCTGGGCAGTGCCAGAGGTAGTGGCCGCCAGAGGGCGAAGCGGGTTGCTACTGCCCTGAGCCGCGCCAAGCACCAGAGCGACCCCCCATGCCAGTAGCATCAAGCCTAGCGTTTGGCGCACTTTGGCCCAGCCAGATGTGCTTGCCGTCGTGAGAGCGCCAAGTGCAAGTGCGCTGCCGATGGCTAGCGCTGCCCATAGCAAGAGCGCCACTGAGGGGGCGATCAAACGCTCGACCATCCAAACGGCAACGCCGAGTAATAACAGGCCAAACGCTATTTTGACGCCGTTCATCCAGCCACCAGAGCGTGGCAACAGTGTGGCGCCAAACGTGCCGACGAGCAGTAGTGGGACCCCCATGCCGAGCCCTAGTGCAAACAGCACGGCGCCGCCCATGGCGGCATCTCCGGTTGAGGAGATGAATACTAATGCGCCCGCAAGGGGGGCCGTGACGCAAGGTGATACCACCAGTACCGATAGCGCGCCGGCAGCGGCGAGACCAAGTGGGCCGCTGCGCTGGGCGCGTGCTTGCCAGGTGTCTACTTTACCGGCAAGACGTGGCGAGACACGTAGATCGAACGCACCAAACATCGCCAACGCAAAAAGGCTAAACAGAATGGCGAAGGTGATCAGAACCGGTGCTGACTGTAAATGTGCCTGGAGGTTCAGCCCCGCGCCAAATAGGCCCATCAATACGCCCACCAGCGCATAAGTGACGGACATGCCAAGTACGTAGCTGGCAGAAAGTAAGAAAGCACGGGGTTTGGTGGGGTTCTGTCCAACGACGATGGACGCCAGGATTGGGATCATGGGCAGCACGCAGGGGGTAAAGGTAAGACCGATACCCGCGAGAAAAAAGAGCCCAAGAGCGAGCGGTAGACTGGTATTGCTGATGAGCGCGCTGAATTGGCTATCCTCACTTTGCGGCGCAGCGAAGCCAGTGTTTCCGCCCGCTAGTGAGGCTGAGTCGTTTGATGCGGATTCGCCTGAAGCAGCCGACGTTGATGCGCTTGATGTTTTCTCGTTTTGCCAGTGGGCAAATACGCTGGGGGGCGACGCTTCAGCAGCCGTCAAGGTAATTTGCTCTGGCGGGTAGCACAGCCCTGCATCGGCACATCCCTGAAAGGTCAACGCGATGTCGATAGGACCGCTATATGGTTGGCTAAGCGGGATATCGAACACTACTTTTTCGCGGAAAACGTACACGTCTCCCATGAATTCATCAGTAGTAAAGATGCCCTGTGGCAGGGTGGGCGTACCGAGTTCAATGGAGGGTTGCTCGCTTGTGACCGACAGCTGATGACGGTAAAGATAGTAGGCATCGGCAATGTCGAAGCCAACGCTCAGCGTTTCCCCATCGTGCCATGCGCTCGGCTGAAACGCTTCCATGACGGGCAAGAAGTCGCTGTCGCTGCTGGAAGAGAACCACTGCCCGTGGGCGAATAGAGGTAGCCAACAGAGCATGAAAAACAAGCTGAAACGTCGCATGAGTGGCACGTAGTATCCTTACGCAGTGATATCGAAAGGGCGCAAAAGAGCAGGATAACGCACCTGTCGAGGTTGGCGTACTGTCTGCGGTGACGTGACGCGGTCCTACGCCGCTCATCCCTACGTAAAAGGCCGCCTCGAGAGGCGGCCTTTCATAGGGCAGTGAGGCTTATGCTTTCTTGTAAGCAGCGGCCGATTTTTCGATAGCTTTACGCGCAGCTTCTACGCCTTCCCAAGACTCGACTTTCACCCACTTGCCTTTTTCGAGGTCTTTGTAGTTCTCGAAGAAGTGTGCGATTTGTTGGCGCAACAGTTCGGGCAGATCGGTCACTTCCTGAACGTCGTCATACAGCGATGAAAGTTTCGGGTGCGGTACGCAGACCAGTTTGGCATCTTCACCCGCTTCATCGGTCATGTTCAAGATGCCCACCGGGCGTGCGCGAATGATGCTGCCGGGCGCAACCGGGTGAGGAGTGACGACCAGGGCGTCCAAGGGGTCGCCGTCATCTGCCAGAGTATGCGGAATGAAGCCGTAGTTGGCCGGGTAGAACATGGGTGTAGCCATGAAACGATCAACGAGGAGGGCACCCATATCCTTGTCGATTTCGTACTTAATCGGCGCGTGGTTAGCAGGAATTTCAATGGCCACGTAGATATCGTTGGGCAAATCCTTTCCAGCGGGGATGTTATCAAAGTTCATCGTTGGTTCCTTGGCTTGGCTTTTCTTACCTAGTGCAGATTGCAGTAGCTAAGCAGTTGATGCATTGCATTAATGGTGAAGAATTATACGAACAAGGTGGATAGATTACCAATGCGACATAGGTGTTTGCCGTCACATACCCGCATCGATGGCAGCTTGACCTTCCTCGGCGATCTCGGTGGCGTCTCTTGGTGCATTGGCTGGGTAGTGGGCATGGCAGGGTGTCTTTTTGTGCTACTCTCGACGTTTGGTGGGCATCGCTTCGTCATGCCAGCATGTATGATAGCGCCTGATGCAGTAAGGATCGCGAGAAGTGCTCGCAATGATCGTTGCGATGGTGAGCCGTAAGTCTAGGAGGATGAGTTGGCGCACGCCCAGTTGCTAATGAGTTATGGACAAGCGTTCGTAGCCCCAGAACGCCGGCAGCACCGCAGTTCAATGTCGGTACGCCTACCAGAAGCGCCGCTGTTGAAGTTAAAGGGCGGCTGCGCAGTGATTAGTGACTCGATTTCTCGCAATACGATGGCGAAGCAGGCGGGGGATTTGAGCGTGCGCGGATTTCTCGCCGATTATTACTCCACGCCTGACCACTGGGACACCAAGACGTCGGCAACCCGCGTGCTACGTGCGTTGAATAGTTGGTGTTACAGCCAGAGCCAGCATGTCAAAGAGGGTAGCTTCGTCTCGTCGCTCTCGGCCATGGTGTTTTTAGGTCGCGAAGGTCATCTGTTTCACATGGGAGATACGCTGGTCTTTCGCCTGCGAGGTGCCGAGTTTGAGCAGCTTACCCGTGATCACGTGACCGATGTGGGTGGGTATCGCTACCCCTCTCGCGCGTTAGGCATGGATGGCAGCGTCGATATCGATTACACCCATCTGGGCTTGAAGCAGGGTGACTTGTTCGTTTTCACCACTCAGGCCGTGCGCGGCACCTTGATGCCCTCTGATTATGTGCGGCTCATTCGCCAAGATGCTAGCGACCTAGATGCTGCTTGCGAGCGCTTGGCTGGCGAGGCAAAGCAGCGCGCGCAAGAGCGAGGGTATGGCGGCGATCAATTTTGCTTCCAATTACTCCGCATCGACGAACTGCCGGAAGAGGCAACCGATCACCCCAGCTTACTATATGGCGACCTGCCCATTCCTCCCGAATTGGCTCCCGGCGAGCGTCTAGATGGGTTGGAGGTGCAGGCCGTGCTGTCACGCAATGCACAGTCGAGGGTGTATCGCGTCCGCGATGTCTACAGTGATCGAGTCATGGTGATGAAGGCACCAAGCCCCGAGCTATCGTTGCGTAACGCCTATCTAGAGCACTTTTTGCTGCAGCAGTGGGTGGTCGAGCGGGTGAACTCCCCCTTTGTCGTCAAGGTCATGGAACCATCACGCCCGCGAAGATACCTCTATTACCTCATGCAAAACGTAGAAGGTGAGACGCTGCGTCAATGGGCCGAGCGGCACCCCCAGGCCAGTCTTGCTCAGCGTTTGGATATCGCCAACCAGTTGGGTAAGGCGGTCCAAGCCCTGCACCATCGCGACATCATTCACCAACAGATCATGCCTGACAACGTGCTTATCGACTCGCACGGTAAGCTCGTGCTCGCTGACTTTAGTGCTTGCCATATGCGAGAAGTCGATGGACACCG
>Ga0207828_100249_pt1 | contig 30128 bp, 28 predicted proteins | sample TtaePargueraPR_11_FD_187276 | JGI IMG/M metagenome (GOLD analysis project Ga0207828, IMG submission 187276) | Aerobic enrichment media microbial communities from Bioluminiscent Bay, La Parguera, Puerto Rico - Tt and P2 (3) (SPAdes) | ecosystem: Environmental > Aquatic > Marine > Unclassified ...
GCACCTCGGGCGAGGAGCGCGAGCGCATCGAGGCGCTGCCATGCCCCGCCGTTGCCATTCTGGGCGATACGGAAAAGCTGACCGTTTACAAGGATGGCGGCCGGGACATTACCGACCTCGTGCTGCGGGCGGAGATCGACCAGGCCGTGACCCAGTGCGAATATGACGTCGATGACGGTATTATTTATGTGGATATTGCCTATCGCGGCACGGCGGAACTGGGGCCGGGCGCCGAAACCCGCCAGCTTTCCGTGCCGACTTTCATCGCCTTGACCGAGGTGAACCGCTCGGTGCTGCGCAAGGAGATCCGCCCGCTGAACCTCAATTTCGGCGGCGGCAGCCGGCGCATCGAATTCATGCAGACCATCGAGGAAACGCGCGTGCCCTATGTGGCGCCCTTTGACGGCTCTGCCTATGAGCTTCTGGTGGGGTTCCAGCTGACGGCAGATCAGCTCGAGCTTAACCGCGCTGAAAAAGCCGCCCGGCGCTGAAACCGCGATTCGGGCCGCTTTGGCCCGGTGCGGCGCGCTAAGGCGCTGGATTCCCGAATGGAATCCGGTCGCCGTGAAAGCACCGTCAGAGCCGATTGACTCTTTGCCTTGCCCGCCTATCATCCCGGGCACATACAGACGATCTCTGCGGGAGAGACCGGGCAAACGCCCGGCGCCGAAGGAGCAACCGCCCCGGAAACTCTCAGGCAAAAGGACCGCAGAAGGATGGCACTCTGGAAAGCAGGCCAGGCGTAAGCCCTGGGCCTCACCGAAGGAGTAAGCTCCGCGAAGCCTGCTGAGGCGGAGCGGGGTCAAATCTCTCAGGTATATGGGACAGAGGGGGCACTTGCTTTGGGCGTCATGCCCGGGGCGGGTCTCCTTAAAACACGAATTGGCCGCCAGCGGTCAAAGAGGTGCGTCCCATGAGTGAAAGCCCCGCTGCGGCACATGAAGACCTGAAAAAGACGCCGCTCCACGGGCTGCATGTGGAGCTGGGCGCCCGCATGGTGCCCTTCGCTGGCTATGACATGCCCGTCCAGTACAAGAAGGGCGTGCTGGGCGAACATCTCCACACCCGCGAGGCGGCAGGCCTGTTTGACGTCTCTCACATGGGCCAGGCCATGCTGGTGGGCCCCGATCATGAAACAACGGCTGCCGCGCTTGAAGCGCTCTGCCCCGGCAATTTCAAAGGCTTGGGGGAAGGGCGTCAGGTCTATTCCCTGCTTTTGACGGATGAAGGCACGATCATCGACGATCTGATGGTGGCCCGCCCCGCCGCGCCCGAAGAAGCAGGACGCTTGCTTCTCGTCGTCAATGCGGCCTGCAAGGAAAAGGACTATGCCCATATTGCAGGGCGCCTGCCCGGCGGCGTGACGCTAGAGCCGTTGGAAGACCGGGCGCTGCTTGCCCTGCAAGGCCCCAAGGCGGGCGCCGTGATGGCCGCCCATGCGCCTGAAACGGCGGACATGGTGTTCATGGATGCGCGGCGCGGCACCTTCGACGATATTCCCTGCCATTTCACCCGTTCCGGCTATACGGGCGAGGACGGCTTTGAAATTTCCGTGCCGGCGGACAAGGCCGAAGATGTGGCCCGCGCGCTGCTGGCGCATGGGGAAGTGGAGGCGATAGGCCTTGGCGCGCGCGATTCGCTGCGCCTTGAAGCCGGACTTTGCCTTTACGGGCATGACATCGACGACACGACGACACCGGTGGATGCCGCGCTCATGTGGGCCATCCCGAAGCGCCGCCGCGAAGAAGCGAACTTCCCCGGCGCGAAAATCATTCTCGGTCAGCTTGAGACCGGCGCGGAAAAAAGACGCGTCGGCATTCTGCCCGACGGCAAGGCCCCCGCACGCGAGGGCGCCGAAATTCATTCGGCGGGTGGTGAAAAGATCGGCGTGGTGACGAGCGGCAGTTTCGGGCCGAGCGTCGGCGGGCCGGTTGCGATGGGGTATGTGCGTAAGAGTGAGCGCGCGCCCGACACGGAACTTGTGTTGATGGTGCGCGGTAAGGAACGCCCGGCACGCATTGCGCCGCTGCCCTTCGTGGCGCAGCGCTATCACCGGGGCAGCAAATAACAGGGCTCAAGGCCAGAAGAGAAACAGGGGATAAATATGAGCGATATCCGCTTTACGAAAGATCATGAATGGGTGCTGCTGGACGGGGACACCGCCACCATCGGCATCACCGATTATGCGCAGGAACAGCTGGGCGATGTGGTGTTCGTGGAACTGCCGGAAGTCGGCAAGAGCATCGAACAGGGCGATGAAGCCGCTGTCGTTGAAAGCGTGAAGGCGGCCAGCGAGGTCTATGCGCCCATCTCCGGCGAAGTCGTCGAAGTGAACGAAGACCTGGAGGCAGAGCCTGCCAAGGTGAACGCCGATGCGATGGGTGAGGGCTGGTTCGTGAAGCTCAAGATCACGGATGAGGACGAGCTTGAAGGCCTGATGGACGAAGACGCTTACGCCAAATATGTAAAAGAACTGGACTGATCCCATGCGCTACCTCCCTCTGACGACGGAAGACCGGTCGGCCATGCTGGCCCGCATCGGCGCCAAAAGCGTCGATGAGCTTTTCAGGGACGTGCCGGAAGCGGCGCGTCTGAATGATCTGATCGACCTGCCCCGCCGTCAGGGCGAAATGGAAGTGGAACGCCAGCTTAAAGTCATGGCGGGCAAGAACACCGCCGCCAGTGATGTGCCGTTTTTTGTTGGCGCCGGCGCTTACAAGCACCATGTGCCGGCCACGGTGGATCATCTCATTCAGCGCTCGGAATTTCTGACCGCCTACACCCCCTATCAGCCGGAAATCGCGCAGGGCACGCTGCAATATCTTTTCGAGTTCCAGACTCAGGTTGCCATGCTGACCGGCATGGATGTGGCGAATGCCTCCATGTATGACGGCTCGACCGCCTGCGGCGAGGCCGTGCTCATGGCGCACCGGGTTACGAAACGGCGCAAGGCTGTCATCTCCGGCAATCTGCACCCCCATTACCGGGAAGTGGTCGAGAACCTCTCCGATTTCGGTTCCTATGATGTGGTGCGCGAAGCCCCGCGCCCCAATGGCGATGAAGACCTGACCAGCGAGATCGGCAAGGACACGTCCTGCGTTGTGGTGCAGAACCCGGATGTCTTTGGTCATGTGCGCGATTTTTCGGCGCTGGCGGAAGCCGCGCACGCAAATGGCGCGCTGCTCATTGTTGCCGTGCCGGAAATTGTTTCCCTCGGCCTTATCACCCCGCCCGGCGAAATGGGCGCGGATATCGTGGTGGGCGAGGGCCAGTCGCTCGGCAACAGCCTCAATTTCGGCGGGCCTTATGTCGGCCTTTTTGCCGCGAAGCAGAAATATGTGCGCCAGATGCCGGGCCGCTTGTGCGGGGAAACGGTGGACGCCGAAGGAAAGCGCGGCTTCGTGCTGACGCTCTCGACCCGCGAGCAGCATATCCGCCGGGAAAAGGCGACGAGTAACATCTGCACGAATTCCGGCCTCTGCTGCCTGGCCTTCACCATTCACCTCTCGCTGCTGGGTGAGGAAGGTTACAAGCGCCTTGCGCGCATCAACCACGCCAATGCGGGCAAGCTTGCGGACATGCTGGCAGGCGTGCCGGGCGTGAAAGTGCTCAATGATGCGTTCTTCAATGAATTCACCATCGAAACCGCAAAGCCTGGCCGCGACGTGGTGAACGCGCTGGCGGATAAAGGCGTGCTGGGCGGCGTGGCGCTTAACCGGCTGATGCCGGACGAGAAGGCCGTTGCGAACATGATCGCCGTCGCCTCGACGGAAGTGAATACCGATAGCGACCGTGCAGCCTATGTGGCGGCGCTGAAGGAGGTGCTGGCATGAGCGGCATGAACAAACAGGGACGCCCCACCGGCATTGGCGAGGCGGGCGCTGCGAGCCACGAAACCTTTACCGGCAACCGCGGCCTCCAGCTTGAAGAAGCGCTGATCTTTGAAATGGACACGCCCGGCGCAAGCGGCGTTGACCTGGACGAGCCGGAAGGGTTTGCCCCGCGTCTTGGCGGGCTTGAGCGGAAAGAGCGCATCGGCCTGCCGGGGCTCTCCGAGCCGGAAGTGATGCGCCATTATGTGCGTCTTTCGCAGAAGAATTACGCCATCGACAGCGGGCTTTATCCGCTCGGCTCCTGCACCATGAAGCACAATCCGCGCCTCAACGAAAAAATGGCGCGCCTGCCGGGCTTTGCCGATGTGCACCCCCTGCAGCCGCAAAAGACGGTGCAGGGCGCGCTGGAGCTGATCGACACGCTGGCCCATTGGCTGAAGGAACTGACGGGCATGCCGGCGGTGGCCATGTCGCCCAAGGCGGGCGCGCATGGTGAACTGTGCGGCATGATGGCGATTGATGCGGCGCTCAGGGCGCGCGGCGAGGAAGGCACGCGCAAGCGTGTGCTGGTGCCTGAATCCGCGCATGGCACGAACCCCGCCACGGCCGCCCAGATCGGCTTCAAGGTGGATTCCATTCCCGCCACGGAAGACGGGCATGTGGATGTGGAGGCTTTCAAGGCGAAGCTTGGGCCGGATGTCGCCGCGATCATGCTGACCAATCCCAACACCTGCGGCCTTTTTGAGCGTGACATTATCGAGATTGCCGATGCGGTGCATGAGGCAGGCGGTTATTTCTATTGTGACGGCGCGAACTTCAACGCCATTGCAGGCCGTGTGCGGCCGGGCGATCTCGGCATCGACGCGATGCACATCAACCTGCACAAGACCTTCTCGACGCCGCATGGCGGCGGCGGGCCGGGCGCAGGGCCGGTGGTGCTGTCCGAGGCGCTTGCGCCCTTCGCACCGCTTCCCTGGGTCTTCCATGACGGCAAGGAACTGCGCCTTGTGGAACATGCCGAAGACACAGACGGCCAGCCCTTTGGCCGCATGACGGCTTTCCACGGCCAGATGGGCATGTTCGTGCGCGCGCTTTCTTACATGCTTTCGCATGGCTCGGACGGCATCAAACAGGCCTCCGAAGATGCGGTGCTTTCCGCAAACTATGTTCTGGCCTCGCTGAAAGATGTAATGAGCGCACCCTTTGAAGGCCCGTGCATGCATGAAGCGCTTTTTGATGACAGCTTCCTCAAAGGCACGGGGGTTGAAACGCTCGACTTTGCCAAAGCCATGATCGATGAGGGTTATCACCCCATGACCATGTATTTCCCGCTGGTTGTGCATGGGGCGATGCTGATCGAGCCGACGGAATCTGAATCGAAAGACAGCCTCGACCTCTTTATCGCGACATTGCAGGATCTGGCGGAGAGCGCAAAACGCGGCGAGACCGAGCGCTTCGCCGGTGCGCCCTTCCTCGCGCCGCGCCGCCGCCTCGATGAAACCCAGGCGGCGCGCAAGCCCGTGCTGCGCTGGGCACATGGCCGTAACGACGTAGGCGCGAAAGCCGCCGAGTGATGAAGAAAGCCGCCTTCATCGACACCGTTCGCCAGAACAAGGTGAATGCGGTGATCCTGGACCGGCTGGAAGACTTGAAAGCGCCCGATACCTGGCTGGTGTCGGGCGCTTTGTTTCAGACGGTCTGGAATGTGGAAACCGGCCGCCCGCCGCAGCACGGCATCAAGGATTACGACATCTTCTATTTCGATGAGAGTGATCTTTCCTGGGAGGCGGAGGACAAGGTGATCCGCCGCGCGCAGTCGCTCTTTGCGGATCTGGGTGTAGAGATCGAAGTGAAGAATCAGGCGCGGGTGCATCTTTGGTATGAACAGCGCTTCGGAGTTTCCTATCCGCCGCTTGGCTCCTCCTGCAAAGGTATCGACCGTTTTCTGGCCATTGCCTGCAAGGCGGGACTGAAGCCGGATGGCGCAGGCGGGTTTGAGCTTTATGCGCCGGACGGACTTGAAGACATCGCAAAGCTGCTGATCCGCCCCAACCCTTCCGCCAATTTCCAGGCCGTCCGCTATCTTGAGAAGTCGGCGCGCTGGAAAGCCTGCTGGCCGGAGCTGTCAGTAATGGCGCCTGATTAAATCCTGTCATCATTGACAACTTATGCCGCTCGTGGAATCTTGTCGCCGGTGACAAGATTGGAGGCCGCATGGGGCGGGCGAAGATGGGCGATGAGAGGCGGGAGCAGATTCTCACTGCCTTTGAAAAATGTGTCGTCCGGGACGGGCTGGCGAAAACGACGCTGCAGAATGTGGCGGCTGAAGCCGGGCTGCCGCGCTCCCTGGTGCGCTATTTCACGGGCAACCGGGACGACATGGTTGACCTACTCATCGAACGCATGATCGAGCGCGGGCAGGCGCAACTTGAGGCGATGCAGCCCAAAGGGCGGCAGGCAAAGACGGAAGACCTTCTCGGCTTTCTGTTCGGCGGCGTGTTTGCGGATGAAACCTCGAACTGCATCGTGACGGAACTTTTCTATCTCAGCGGGCATGATGAGAGCATCAAGGCCCGCTTGCAGAAAATGTATCAGGGAATGCAGGACGTCTTGAGCAAGCAGATGGCGAAAGACGGCATTGGCAAAGGCCCCGCTGAAAGGCGCGCGCTTTCCTATGCGCTCATGTCGCTTGCCTATGGGGATGCGACATTTTCTTTTCTGGGGCTGAAAGGAGGCGCAAGGAATTCGCTCCGTTCCCATGCGGCCCTGCTGTTGGAGGAAGCGGCGCGGAAGGGACGCGCCCAAGGGAGAAAACAAAAATGACCAGGAAGAAAATCATTCTGGGCGGAATTGCGCTCCTTGTCATCGCTGTTGGCGTGGCCGCGCTCATCTATAAGCGCGAGATCGGGCGTCTGGCTTATGCGGTGACGCTTTTCACGGGCGAGGAGCAATACGAAAACTTCAATCGGATGAAGGAGCTTTTCCCGCACACGACCATGGAAGCGGCAGAAACGCCTTATGTCTTCCCGGAAGGAGAAGGCGCGGCGCTGCCTGCGTCCTTCACTTATGAAGGAGAGACGTTCGAGACGGACGCTTTCCTGAAGGAAACGGATACGGGCGCGCTCTTCATCCTTCAGGACGGCAAGCTGCAGTTCGAGGACTATTGGCTGACCGGCGGGCCGGATGTGAACTGGCTTTCCATGTCCGTCGCCAAGAGTTTCATCTCCGCCGCCATCGGCATCGCGGTGGAAGAGGGGCACATCAAAAGCATCGAGGAGCCTGTGACGGACTATGTGCCCGCGCTTAAAGGCTCCGCCTATGACGGGGTGCGCATCAAGGACGTCCTGCAGATGTCCTCCGGCGCCCGCTGGAACGAGGATTACAGCGACCCGGATGCGGACATCAATCGCTTCGGCCGCATCATGGCGGTGGGCGGCTCGTTCAACGAGTTTGCCGCAACACTGCAGCAGGAACGCGAGCCGGGAACCTATAATCACTACAACTCCATCGACACGCAGGTGCTGGGCATGCTGCTGACGGAGGCGACGGGCCGTTCCATCACCGAATATATGGAAGAAAAGCTCTGGCAGCCCCTCGGCATGCAGGATGAGGCCTATTGGATGGTCGATGATGACCAGATGGAAATGGCCTTTGGCGGCCTCAACGCCACGGCGCGGGATTATGCGAAACTCGGTGAGCTATACCGCAAAGGCGGTGTCTGGCAGGGCGAAGAGATCGTGCCGGCGGATTGGGTGCGCGCCTCCGTCACACCCGATGCGCCTTATCTGATGCCCGGCGCGAAGCCGGATGATCCGTTCAATCTGGGCTATGGCTATCAGTGGTGGCTGCCGGAAAGCGATGAGCGGGAGTTCCTGGCCATCGGCATCTATAACCAGTTCATCTATGTGAACCCGGCGCGCGGCATCGTCATCGTCAAGCTCTCTGCCTTCTCAAACTATGCAACCTCGCATACGGCAGAGGCTTACCGGGAGCTTGAGACGATTGAGTTCTTCCGCGCCATTGCAGCGAGTCTGACGGAAGGGCCTAACTCTTAACGGCGTAAAAGCCCATGCGCCGGGGCAGTAGCGGGTGTTTGCCATAGGCGCGCAGCGTTTTGGCGCGGAATCCCGCTTTGGAAAGCGCCTCCAGCACTGTCTCTTTGGGATAGAAAAGCTGGAGGTGGCTTTCCTCGCCGCGCCGCCACGCCTCGCCCATCTGCCGGAAGGTGAGGATGCGCCGGGCGAGCCTTGCCCGTTTCGCATCTTCCTCTGCCTCCACCAGCACCATCCAGTCCTCGCCCTCGCTCCAGCTTTTGGCGGTGAGCGTGGGCTTTGCCGCGGGCAGAATGAGATCGAAGAGAAAGAGCCCGCCCCTGGGCAGCGCTCCTGCAATGCGCCGGAAGGGCGGCAAAAGGGAAGGGGCCTTGCGTGTGCCGGGCGGGGCATAGTTGAAGACCTCGCCGATCGCCGTGACCGCATGAGAAGGCGGTAGCGGGCAGTCCCGCGCCGAGCCATGAAGGAAGTGGGCATGGGGCGCCTTTTGCGCGGCGAGCTTGAGGAAGGCGGCGGCCGTGTCGACACCCGTCCCCTCATGCCCCTTTTCCGTGACCCGTGCGAGGAGCTGTCCTGATCCGCAGCCAAGATCCGTCAGCCGCCCGGCCCCGACTTTCTCTTGGCGGAAATGGGCAAGAACAAGCTTTGCCGCCGCCTCCGAAATCGCGCCATAGCCCTGATTGTGAATATAGGCGAGATCCTCTCCGTAGAAGCTGGTCATGGCCTCTCCTCCTGCCAGATACCGGGCGGCGCTTATAGGCCGAAAGGGGGAGGGACGCAACAGGCGGGCGGCGGGGCAAAGAAAAACCCCGCGACGCCTGGGCACCGCGGGGTTTTGAAAAGCGTATGCGGGAAGCTTAGTGCAGCTTGTCCTTGACCTCGGCAATCGCCCGGTCGAGCTGAGCCGTGGCCGCGCCGCCCTGAAGCTTGGCGGCGATAACGTCCTGCGCTGCGCCAATGGCGATATCGGCCGCCAGCGAGCGGACTTCCTTGACCGCCTGGGCTTCGGCCTGAGCGATCTTCTGCTCTGCCATGTCCGTGCGACGGGCGAGTTGTTCCTGCAGCTTTGCCTTGGTTTCCTCGGCAAAGCGCTTCGCTTCGGCTTCCGCCTGATCAATGATGGCCTGAGCTTCTTCTTCCGCTTCGCGCTGTTTGCGCTGATAGGAAGCAAGAAGCTGCTGGGCTTCTTCGCGCAGGCGGCGGGCTTCATCAAGCTCGCGGCTGATATTGGCGGCCCGCTCGTCGAGCTTTTCGCCGACCATCTTGTGCACGCCGAAACGCACCACAATCGCAAGGAAGATGACGAGGCCGACAGCTACCCAAAGATTGGAATCGAGAAGAAGGGAACCCATTTTTTTCTCCTTATCCGATCCGGGTTTCGACGGCTTTTGCGACCGCGGCCTTGTCGGCCTCTTCCTGTGTCAGCTGAGACACGATGGACGCGGCGACATCGGTTGCAATCTCCCGCACATTGGCAAGAGCCGCTTCCTTTGTTTCGGCGATGCGGGCTTCGGCATCGGCGATTTTCTTGTCCAGATCCGCTTCCAGCCGCTCGCGGTGCGCGTCCGTTTCTGCATTGAGCCGGTCCCGCGTTTCCTGCGCAATGGCATGCGCCTTTGCACGGGCTTCGGCGAGGGAGGTCTCATACGCCTCGATGGCCTGCTCGGTCTGCGCTTTGAACTGCGCGGCCTGATCCAGATCGTCCGCAATGCGATCGCGGCGTTCTTCCAGAATGGTGGCAATCCGCGGCAGCGCCACTTTTGCCATCAAGTAGTAAAGAAGAACGAACGTGATCGCGAGCCAGACGAGCTGTGCCTCGAAGGTCGCCGTGTTGAACGGCGGAAAACCGCCGCTGTGACCGGCTTCGGGAACTTCCACGGTGGTTTCGAGGCCGACATTGTCGTGCCCGATCACACTCTGTTCCGCATTTTCGGTCGCATTCTCGGGCATCAAACCCTCCTGATGATATGCCGGCCACGCAAGCGCGGCCGGCCTCAATTTCACCTAAATGGAATTAGGCGAACAGCAGGATCAGCGCGACGAGCAGCGAGAAAATGCCAAGCGCTTCCGTCACGGCGAAGCCGAAGATGAGGCGGCCGAACTGGCCGTCAGCTGCCGACGGGTTGCGCAGAGCGCCCGCGAGGTAGTTGCCGAAAATGTGACCGAGGCCGATACCTGCCCCGCCCATGCCGAGGCACGCAATGCCGGCGCCGATGAACTTAGCTGCTTCCGCTTCCATAATCTTATGCTCCTTCTGCCTTAAAATCCGTAGCTGACAGCGGTAAATGGTTCGGTCCCCATGACCAACCGAAACGAGTGGGCGCGCCTTGAAAAAGCCGCGGGATAACTTGTTTGCTCCTTAGTGCCCAGGATGCAGCGCGTCGCCGAGATACATGCAGGTCAGAACCGTGAACACATATGCCTGCAGCGCGCAAACCAGGAACTCGAGAGCCGTGATCGCGACCACCATGAAAAGCGGCAGCACCGCGCTCGCAATGCCGACGGCGCCTGCGCTGCCCAGCGCGATGACGAAGCCTGCAAAGACCTTGAGCGTGATGTGACCGGCCAGCATGTTCGCGAAAAGACGAACGGAGAGGCTGAGCGGACGCGAGAAATAGGAGATGACTTCGATGGCGACGACGAGTGGCAGAATGACCGCAGGAACGCCGCTCGGCACGAACAGCTTGAGGAAGCCGAAGCCATGCTTGGCGAAGCCGATAATGGTGACGCCCAGAAACACGATGGATGCCAGCGCGAAGGTCACGACGATGTGGCTCATCACCGTGAAGGACAGCGGCAGCATGCTCAGGAAGTTCGCGAGCAGAATGAACATGAAGAGCGAGAAGATGAAGGGGAAGTAGCGCTGGCCGTCATTGCCGGCATTTTCCCGCACCATATTCGCGACGAATTCGTAGGAAAGTTCCGCGATGGACTGAAGTCGCCCCGGCACCATGTCGCGCCCGCGCGCGGCGAAAGCCGTCAGCAGCGTCACGGCGATAACCGTGATCACCATCCAGAGGCTCGAATTGGTGAAAGACGCATCCACACCGCCGATATTCAGCGGAACGAGAGTGGTGATTTCGAATTGATGCAACGGATCGACCGGAAAACCGCCGTCCTGACCATTTTGTGCTGCCACGAGCGTCCCTTACACCTTGTTCGTGGGCGGCGCGCCGCCCTGATCCTTGCCCTTATCCGCTGCGGCCCGCGTGCTGATCGCATTTGCCGAGCGGATCACATTCACGACACCGGCAGCTGTCCCAAGTCCCATGAAAATGATCAGGAACAGCGGCATCGTGCCAAGCCATGTATCCAGAAACCACCCGATAGCCCCTCCGGCAATTACGCCCGCGATAAACTCCGTTGACATGCGGAGCGCAGGGCCCATATCGGAAGGGCGTCCGGAAGACCCCCGGTTCGTCCGGCTGTGGCCGCTTGTCCGTGCGCGGTTCAAACGGTCCCCGAGTGAGCGCAGGCGGTCTAAATCACCGTCTCCATCAGGGTCGTTGCGAGTTTTGCCGTCATCATCCGCCAAAACTCGTGCTCCTTCGCGCGGGAAATCCCGCAGAAAACTGCGGGAAAGCTGCCTCAAGCCGCGCGCACCCTACTTTGGTCCCTATAGGCTGTCAAGAACCTCGGGTGACCATTTAACTTATTGAAATACTTGGATAAATCGCCCTTCTGCCGGGGTGCGGCATTTGGCCCCTAAAAGGCAGCGATTCCTTTGCACGGTGCAGCGGGATTTGGCGGGCCTGAAAGGCCAAAAAGCACCCTGATTTTATGGAAAAAGCCTCCCCGCGGGTGACCCAGGGGAGGCTTTGTCTCAGCTCGCTTCGCGCAGTTGCTCGGCCGCTTCCAGGTCCACCGAAACCAGGGTGGAAACCCCCCGTTCCTGCATGGTGACCCCGAAGAGGCGGTGCATCCGCGCCATGGTGAGCGCGTGGTGAGTAATGATGAGGAAGCGCGTGTCCGTGGTGCGCGCCATTTCCTCCATCAGGTCGCAGAACCGCTCGACGTTTGCGTCATCGAGCGGCGCGTCCACTTCGTCCAGCACACAGATGGGCGAGGGATTGGTGAGGAACACCGCGAAAATGAGCGAGGTCGCTGTCAGCGTCTGCTCACCGCCCGAGAGCAGCGACATGTTCTGCAGCCGCTTGCCGGGCGGACGGGCCATGATTTCAAGGCCGGCTTCTAGCGGATCTTCCGATTCGGTGAGTTTCAGATGCGCTTCACCGCCGCCAAAAAGGTGCGTGAAGAGTTTGGAGAAGTTTGCATTCACCTGCTCGAAGGCGGCCAGCATGCGCTCGCGTCCTTCGCGGTTGAGGCTCGCAATGCCCTGGCGCAGCTTTGCAATCGCTGCTTCAAGGTCTTCGCGCTCCGTCTGCATGGTGGTGAGCTGCTCTTCGATCTCCCGGGCTTCTTCATCCGCGCGCAGGTTCACCCCGCCCAGATTTTCCCGCTCGCGCTTCAGCCGTTCCAGTTTCTGTTCGATGGCATCAAGCGCAGGCAGTTCTTCGCCTTCTTTAAGTTCGGCTTTGGCCAGCGCTTCTTCGGCGGCGCAGTGAAGTTCCTCGCGGATGCGGGCTTCGGCTTCGGCCTTGCGCTCACGCGCGCCGTCAACGAGACCGTCAATGCGCGCGCGTTCTTCGCGCACCTGCGACAGGGCGGACTGTGTTTCACGCGCGATCTTGTCGCATTCGGCCAGATGACTTTCCGCCGTGGCAAGAGCATCTGCCGCGGTGCTGCGCTCCGTTTCAGCTTCCGAGATGAGGGAGAGCAGGGCTTTGCGCTTTTCTTCGATCTGGGCCGGCACGTCTTTCAGCGTGGCGAGCTCTTCTTCAGCTTCCGTCTTGCGCGCTTCCAGCGTTTCGATTTGCCGCTTGGCATTGTTTGAGCGCAGTTCCCAGGCGCCGCGCTCCTGCGCGATGGCGGCAAGGCGGCGCTCGCGAGCCTGCGCTTCGCGGTTCAGGCTTTCAAGCGCGGCGCGCGCTTCTGAAAGCTCGATGCGCAGCGTGCCGACTTCTTCGCGTTTGCCCGCGACTTTTTCTTTCAGCTCGCCGTCAGGACGTAGCCCTTCAAGCGAGGTTTTGCTTTCTTCATGGGTGCGGCGGGATTCCGACAGATCGCCTGAAAGGCGCTCTTCGGCTTCTGCAAGTGCCGCGAGGCGTGAAAGCTGCGCCGAGGCCTGGCGCTCCGCCGCCGTCAGCTCCGCGCGCAGTTTCGATTCATGCGACTGCGCATCGCGAAGCGCGCGGCGCAGTTCCTGTTCGCGGGCCTGTGTTTCCTGCACGGCAAGGCGCGCTTCTTCAAAGGCATCGCGAAGCGCGCGGGCAGAGGTTTTCTGTTCCGCAATCTCTTCTTCAAGATCGGCAAGGCGGTTGCGCTGCTCAAGGCGCTTGGCGGCAGCGGTTGGCGCATCGGCTGCGGCGGTGAAGCCGTCCCAGCGCCAAAGATCGCCCGCCTTCGTCACAAGGCGCTGACCGGGCTTCAGAAGACGCTGCATGGCCGCGCCCTGATCCGCCTCCACGAGGCCGATATGGGAAAGGCGGCGGTTAAAGGCGGCCGGCCCGCGCACGAAACCCGAAAGAGGCTGCGCGCCTTCAGGCAGCGGCGCGGCGCTTTCGAAAGGCGGCAGCTCGTCCCAGTGAATGGGCGCCGCCGTGTCGGTCGGCACGGAAAGATCATCACCGAGCGCCGAGCCGAGCGCAGTTTCATAGCCCGGCTCCACCGTGACCGCGTCGATGAGCGGCGGCCAGAGATCGCCCTCGCCAATGGCCAGCATGTCACTGAGCGCCTTGGCTTCGGCCATTTGCCGCTCAAGTTGTTTTTCTGCGGCGGTCATGGGCTCGCGGGCCTGCGCTTCGGCGGCGCGGGCAGCGGCAAGCGCCTTTTCAGCGTCCTCTGCAGCTTCCGCTGCGGCGCGCACGCGGGTAACGGCGTCTTCGACTTCTTCCGTCTGCTGCGCGATGGCGGCCTGTTTGGCTTCGGCATCGGCCAGCGTTTCGCGCTCAGCGGCAATTTGCTGAAGCTGCTGCACAAGCTTTTCGATGCGCGCTTCGGACTGTGCAATGGTGCGCTCGAGGCTCTGCCGTTCTGCGGTAAGCGCTGCGGCCTCATTCGAAAGCCGGTCGAGCTCGCCTTCTTCCGTCTTCAGCTTTTCTTCCGCCGTGGAAACGCGGGTGGAGGCCTCTTCCTGCAGCGTCTCCTGGCCTTCATTCTCGGCCTTGAGCGCGGTTTCTTCTTCCGTGAGGCGCTGAATGGCTTCATCCGTATCGGCGATGAGGCCGCTTTCGCGGGCAAGGTCGGAGGCGATCTGCGCAAGGCGGGCGGTCAGCCGCTCTGCCTGTTCGCGCGCGCGGGCTTCTTCCGCATCGAGGTTTTCGCGCTCGACGGTAAGCCGGTGCAGCTTTGCGGCGGCGGTTGCTTCTTCCTCGCGCAGCGCCGGGATCTTTTCAGAGGCGTTGGCCTGCGCGGTGGAAGCGACGGCGGCCGCTTCAGTGTATTCGGCAACGCGGGCGTCGGTTTCGGCAAGCCGCGCTTCCTCGCGCTCCAGCGACTCCTTCGCGTTCGACCAGCGCAGATGCAGCATCACCGATTCCGCCTGGCGGATGAGGCCGGAAAGATTGCGGTAGCGCGTTGCCTGGCGGGCCTGGCGCTTCAGGCTGGAAAGCTGGCTTTCAAGCTGGCCGACCACATCATCGACGCGGGTAAGATTCGTTTCCGCCGCCTTGAGGCGCAGTTCCGCCTCATGCCGGCGGGTATGAAGGCCCGTAATGCCTGCCGCTTCTTCCAGAATGCGGCGCCGGTTGATCGGCTTGGAATTGATGAGCTGCGTGATCTGGCCCTGCTTCACGAGGGCAGGGGAATGAGAGCCAGTGGAGGCATCGGCAAAGAGAAGCTGCACGTCCTTTGCACGCACGTCCCGCCCGTTGATGCGGTAATTGGAGCCCTTGTCCTTCTCGATCCGGCGCGAGATTTCCAGCGTCTCGGAGTCGTTATAAGCCGCGGGTGCCGTGCGTTCCTGATTGTCGATATGGATCGTGACTTCCGCGTGGTTGCGGGCCGGGCGCATGTTTGTGCCTGCAAAGATCACGTCTTCCATGCCCGCGCCGCGCATGGATTTGAACGAGTTCTCGCCCATGGCCCAGCGCAGGGCTTCCAAAAGGTTCGACTTGCCGCAGCCATTCGGGCCGACAATGCCCGTCAGGCCCTGCTCGATCAAAAGATCCGTCGGTTCGACGAAGGATTTGAAACCGGAAAGACGGAGGCGCGTGAACTTCACGAGAGAAAACCGTTCTGTTGAGTGGCCTGGCGCGGTCGCAGCGCCGCAGCCGGATTGACGAAAGCCGCGTTAAATCACGATTCGGGAAGGTGCTTGGCTATAATTTTTTCGAAGTCCGCAAAGGGCATCGCGCCTTCCACCTTTTCCCCGTTGATGAAGAAGGTGGGCGTGGAGCCGACTTCCAGCTGTTCATAAGCACGCTTCTGCACGTCCCGAATGTGGTCCAAGATGTCCTCATTCTTGAGGCAGGCATCGAAAGATGCGTCGGTGAACCCGCCCTGCTTGGCGATATCTTTCAGTCTTTCAAGCGGCTCTTCGGAATAGGCCCATTGCTGCTGGCGTTCGAAAAGCACTTCAAGGAAACCGAAATAACGCTCATCCCCCGCGCAGCGGGACACCATGAGCCCTGCCGTCGCCACCGGGTCGAGCGGGAAAGCCCGCGCCACGAAGCGCACCTTACCCGTATCGATATATTTCTCTTTCAGTTGCGGAAAAACTTGTGTGTGAAATGCCGCGCAATGACCGCATGTGAGCGAGGCATATTCGATGATCGTGACCGGCGCATCTTCTGCGCCAATGACCAGATCGCCGAGCGGGCCTTCCTGGGCCAGTTCCGGCGGTATGCTCGCAGCGGCGCTTTCGCTGCCATTCCCGGCGCCGGTGAAATAGTAAATACCCGCTGCGATGACGAGGATCGCAATGGCGGCTGCAATGAGAAGGGGTTTGTTCCGTGCCACGTCCTAATTCCTTGCCGATCTCAGGGCCACGATAAAATGCCGGGTTGCTGAAGCCGAATTCCAAGCCTGAATTGTAGGCCCAGATTGTAGGCAATGGCGTAAAGCGCCCGCAACAGAACCTTTCTCTTGCCTGCGCACCGGAATCGCGACTCGCTTGCTGCGACTCGGGAATCTGACGGTTCAGGGGCGCCGCCGCACCGTGCCGATAACACGGCTTCCGAGCTTTTTCAGCGCATCCTTAAGCGCATGGTTTTGGACCGCTTTCAGCTCTTCGTTCAGCACCTGTTCTTCTTCCTGCGACAGCGCCCTGAACGTCTTGTTGCGCGGCGGCTTGGGGCGGGGCAGCGGGCCCTGAACGAGCTTCAGCCGCTGCACGGCGCCATAGCCATAATAGGTATTTATGCGGTCGATGATTTGCGGTTCGAGATGCTGGAACTCCAGCGCCGCTGGACCATCGATTCGCACAAGGAGCGTTGCCCCTTCCGGCCGCGCGCGTTTGCGGCCCTCTTGCGGCGCACGCCCGCGCGGGAAAGTGAGCTTTTCCGGCGCGCTCACCCCGGCAAGAGAACTGCCTACAATATCCGGCCAGTGTCGGATGATGTGAAGATCGGCAAAACCCTGCTTTTTCAAGACTTCGCGCGTCGCAGCGGCCAGCCGCGCCGAAATCGGCGGCGGACCTTTATAGCGGCGGGCGGGGCGGGTTTCCTGCATCGGGGTCTCGTGTTGAAAAAGGCGTGCCTATAGTGTGACCCAAACCGGAGAGAGATTCGAGAGGCGCCTCTTTAATGGATATGCGCGCAGGTAAAAACAAGCCGGATGCCAGGGCCTTGCTGGCCTGGTATGGCCGCCATGCGCGCGTTCTGCCCTGGCGCACCGGGCCGGGTACAAAGACCGGAAAACCCGACCCTTACAAAGTCTGGCTCTCCGAAATCATGCTCCAGCAGACGACGGTGGCGACGGTCGGGCCTTATTTCATGGATTTCACTGCCCGCTGGCCGGATGTGACGGCGCTGGCCGAAGCGTCTCTGGATGATGTGCTCCATGCCTGGGCGGGGCTTGGCTATTATTCCCGCGCGCGCAACCTCCATGCTTGTGCCCACGCGGTTGTGGAAGAACATGACGGCGTCTTTCCGGAAAGCGAGGAAGGGCTGCGCGCCCTGCCGGGCATCGGGCCTTATACCGCTGCCGCCATTGCAGCCATTGCCTTCGGCAAGCGGGCGGTGGTGGTGGATGGCAATGTGGAGCGCGTTGTGGCGCGGCTTTTTGCCATCGAAACCCCGCTTCCCGCCGCCAAGAAGGAAATCAAGGAAAAGGCTGACGAACTGACGCCCGGCAATCGCGCCGGTGATTTTGCGCAAGCCATGATGGATCTCGGTGCGACCACCTGCACACCGAAGAACCCATCCTGCAACCGCTGTCCCTTTGAGACAGCCTGCGAAGGACGGCGGCTTGGCATTGCTGAGACTCTGCCCCGCAAGGCGCCGAAAAAGGAAAAGCCGGTGCGCCGCGGCGCGGCATTCTGGGTGGAACGGGCGGACGGCGCGGTGCTCTTGCGCAAGCGCGAGGCAAAAGGGCTTCTGGGCGGGATGACCGAAATCCCCTCAACCGCCTGGGAGACGGAAGAGCGCAGCGCCGCCGAGTTGGAAAGTCAGGCCCCGCTCAAGACCAAATGGGAAAAACTGCCGGGCCTCGTGCGCCACACCTTCACGCATTTTCATCTGGAGCTTGAGGTCTGGCGCGGACAGGCGCCGACATCCGCTAAAGCCGACGGGGTTTGGGCGGCGCCCGAAAATCTGGGCGAGCACGCCCTGCCCACCGTCATGAAAAAGATCGTCGCTCACGCCCTGCCCGAAGATGGGCCGCTTTTCGCCGCGACGAGGGGAAGGCGGGGATAAGCCTCAGGCTGTGCCCATCTCCGCGCGCACTTTCTGGCGCAGAAGATCGATGGGCTTCAGTTTTCCTTCCGCCTTGAAGTGCCAGAAGGTCCAGCCATTGCAGGCCTCAAGCCCCTGCACATGGGCGCCGATCTTGTGGATCGAGCCCGTCGCATCCTTGCAGACCAGCGTGCCATCCGCGCGCACCTTGGCAGCGACGGAGCGGCGCGGATCGTAAAGCACCGTGCCAGGCTCCAGCAGGCCGCGCTCCACGATCATGCCGAAGGGCACGCGCGGTTCCTGGCGCTTGGACTGCGTGACGGCCAGCGCTTCGGGCCGGGCGGACTGCACGGCCTTGATACGGGATTTCGCGGCCTTGATGTATTTGTCTTCGCGCTCCAGGCCGATGAAATTGCGGCCGAGCTTCTTGGCGACCGCGCCCGTCGTGCCCGTGCCGAAAAAGGGATCGAGCACGATGTCGCCCGGATTGGTGGTGGCAAGCAGAACGCGGTGGAGAAGCGACTCCGGCTTCTGGGTCGGGTGCGCCTTGTCGCCCGCCTCGTCTTTCAGGCGTTCGGCGCCGGTGCAGATCGGCAGCACCCAGTCGGAGCGCATCTGCAGATCGTCATTCAGCGCCTTCATGGCGTCATAGTTGAACGTGTATTTCTTCTGCTCGGCGCTTTTGGTCGCCCAGATCAGTGTTTCATGCGCATTGGTGAAGCGTGTGCCGCGGAAATTCGGCATCGGATTCGTCTTGCGCCAGATGACGTCATTCATCATCCAGAAGCCCGTATCCTGCAGCGCGGTGCCGACGCGGAAGATGTTGTGATAGGAGCCGATCACCCAGATGGCGCCCGTGTCTTTCAGGATGCGGCGCGCGGCGGCCAGCCATTCCCGGGTGAAGCGGTCATAGATCTCGAAGCTGGCAAACTGGTCCCACTCATCGGTGACGCCATTGACCTTGGACTGGTCGGGCCGGGTGAGGCCGCTGCCAAGCTGCAGATTGTAGGGCGGGTCCGCGAAAACGAGGTCGACCGACTTCTCCGGCAGCGCGTTCATCAGCTCGATGCAGTCGCCCTGCAGAATTTCATTGGCCGGAATCCGATTGAGTTGACGCGAGCGCCCCATGAGCCTGTCCCCTTGCGTGATGAGGCGGCGATATTGGCGGGGCACTGGTTGAAGGTCAATTAATTTATTGGAATCAATAACTTAGCAAGATTCTGCCTACTAGATCGAGTCGTTTCTAGGAATGAGGACTCAATATCTTGCGTATGGGGGCAAATGAGCGGCGGTGGTGCGGGGTGGCGCCGAAGCGTGCCAGAGCTGATTTATGCGCCGCCGTGCCATAGCCCTTGTTCGCCGCCCAGCCATAATCGGGAAAGGTGAGATCGAGCTCGGCCATGATCCTGTCCCGGGTCACCTTGGCGATGATGGAGGCAGCGGCAATGGAAAGCGCGCGCCCGTCTCCCCCGATCAGAGGCGTAGCGGCGCAGGCAAGCTGAGGCACAAATTTGCCGTCGATCAGCGCATGGGCGGGTAAGTGCGGCAAAGCCTCAACCGCGCGCTTCATGGCTTCGAGCGTTGCGTGATGAATGTTGAGCCGGTCGATGTCTTCTACGGGGAGGATGCAGGTTCCGATATGCGCCGTGGCGGTGATCTCCTCGAACAGCGCCTCGCGTCTTTTCTCCGTGAGCTTCTTTGAATCATTGAGGCCGTCAGGCAGGCGCGCCGGATCGAGAATGACCGCCGCCGCCACAAGCGGCCCCGCCAGCGGCCCGCGTCCGGCTTCATCGACACCGGCAACGGGCAGGGCAGGAAAACCGGCTTCCGTTTCAAAGGTAAGGTCGGGAAGGGCGGCCTTTTTCAGCATGGCCGCGAGTGTGCCGCGCTTTGCGGGGAGGGGCAATTCAAAGCAGTGCCAACTGCTCTCCCTTTCTTGGCGGCGCGCGGAACTGGCTGCAATCAAGCTCGAAGGAGCGTTTGACGAGGCCGAGCTTTTCCGAGGCGATCTCGAAGCGGCGTTTCAGCATCCAGGCATAAGGCCCTTCGCCCCGCATGCGTTTGCCCCATTCGGCGTCATAGTCTTTGCCGCCGCGCATGTCACGCAGAAGGGTGAGCACATGCTTGGCCCGGTCCGGCGCGTTTTCCTCCAGCCATTCCTTGAAGAGGTCCGAAATCTCCAAAGGAAGGCGCAGAAGAATATAGCCCGCGCTTTGAACGCCCGCGAAAGCCGCCCCGCGCAGGATCTTTTCCATCTCGTGATCGGTGAGCGAGGGAATGACGGGCGCTACCATGACGCCGGTCGGAATGCCCGCCGCTGAAAGCATCTCCAGCGCCTCCATCCGTTTGGAGGGGGTGGAGGCGCGCGGCTCCATCGCTCTTGCGAGTTTTGCATCAAGCGTGGTGATGGAGAGCATCACCTTCACAAGGCCGCGTTTTGCCATGGAAGAGAGAATGTCGATATCCCGTGTTACCAGGGCCGATTTGGTGACGATGGAAACCGGATGGTTGAACCGGTCCAGAACCTCCAGAACCTGGCGCATCAGCCGGTAGTCCCGTTCGATGGGCTGGTAAGGGTCCGTATTCGTGCCGATGGCGAGCGTCCGGCATTCATAACCGGGCCGCGAGAGCTCCTTTTTCAGAAGCTGCGCCGCATTCGGCTTTGCAAAGAGACGGCTTTCGAAATCGAGCCCCGGCGACAGGCCCATATAGGCATGGGTCGGCCGGGCGAAGCAGTAGATGCAGCCATGCTCGCAGCCCCGGTAAGGGTTGAGCGAGCGGTCGAAAGGAATGTCGGGCGAGGCATTGCGCGTCAGAATGCGCTTTGCCGTTTCCGCCGTCACATGGGTCTTGCGGGGCGGGGCGTCTTCAAGATTGTTCCAGCCATCATCGATCTCGGCATAGGCTAGCTTTTCGAAACGTCCGCTCAGATTGGAAAGCGCGCCCCGGCCGCGGCGGCCGTCAGGGTGAACCCGGGCGGGGTGGCCGGGGGCCGGGCGGGGATTGGCCTGCCGCGCTGCCTGGGGGAAGGCAGGGGGTTGGCCGGGGCGTTTTCCAAGATCCGTCGTCATGGGAAAACTTTGCCACAATGACTGGAACAAAACAAGAACATTTATGAGGCCCAGCGATCACCACAATTTGCGGGCGCTTTCCCTCGAACTGTTGCGCGTCTTCCCGCTATAGTCCGCGCCATGCTGACAGTCGTAATCCCGGCCCTGAATGCCGAACACACTCTGCCGCGCACCCTGAACAGCCTGATTCAGGCCTCGGTGCGGGGGCTGGTGCGTCAGGTCATCATCGTGGATGGCGGTTCCACCGACGGCACGGCGGAAGTGGCCGACGCGGCCGGCGCGCTCTTTCTCGAAGCGCCGCGCGGGCGGGGCAGCCAGCTTGCCGCAGGCGCGGAAGCGGCAAAATGCGACTGGCTGCTTTTTCTCCACGCCGACACGGTCCTCTCTCCCGGCTGGGAAGACGAGGTCTATAAATGGTTCGAGCATGTGGAGATGGGCCGCTGGGGCGGCACGGAGGTGGCGGCCGCCTTCCGCTTCACGCTGGAAGATTTTTCGGGCAAGGCGCGCTTCCTGGAGAAGATGGTGGCGCTGCGCTGCGCGCTTTTGCGCCTGCCTTACGGCGATCAGGGCCTCATCATTTCAAAGCGCTATTACAGAAAGCTCGGCGGCTTCAAACCCGTGCCGCTGATGGAAGATGTGGATCTGGTGCGCCGCATCGGCCGCCGCCGCATGGTGTTTCTGCGGTCCGAGGCCGTCACTAGCCCTGAGCGTTATGTGCGGGACGGATTCTTCCGCCGCGCCTGCCGCAACATCGCGCTTCTCTCGCTTTATTATCTGCGCGTGCCGCCGCGCGTCCTTGCCCGCCTTTACGGATAAAAGCGTGACACCCAAGCTCGTGATCATGTCCAAGGCCCCGGAAATGGGCCGCGTGAAAACACGTCTTGCAAGAGATGTTGGCAAGAGCGAAGCGCTGCGCTTTTACAGATCGCAAACGCGCTCTCTCATCCGCCGTTTGGGCCATGATCCGCGCTGGCAGACACTGATTGCCGTCTCGCCGCTTGCCGCGCTTTATGAAGAGGACTTCTGGCCGGAGGAGGTGCCGCGCGTCTGGCAGGGCGAGGGGGACCTCGGCGCGCGCATGGGCCTCATGATGGAGGGCTTGCCGCAAGGCCCCATCGTCATCATCGGCTGTGACATTCCCGCCATCCGCCCGGCTCATATTGCGAAAGCCTTCAAGGCGCTGGGCCGTCATGATGCCGTCTTCGGCCCGGCGGAAGATGGCGGCTACTGGCTTGTCGGCCTCAAGCGGTTTCCAAATGTGCGGAAGATCTTTTCGGATGTGCGTTGGTCCACGCCCCATGCGCTGGAAGACACGCTGGCCAATTTGAAAGACGCGCGCCTCGCCTTTCTCGAAACCCTGCCCGACATCGACACGGGCGCCGATTTGAAACGCTGGCGCAAAGAGCAAAGAAACATCTGATGGACGATTTCGACCCCTTCAAGATTTTCATGGAAGTCCAGCTCGGGCTGCCGCGCAACGGGCCGGGATCGTTCGCCGCAACGCGCAAGGCCTTTTCCCTTCTGGAAGGCCTTCCGCAAGCGCCGGAGATGATCGAGATGGGGGCAGGCCAGGGCGTGACCTCAATGGAGCTTTTGCGTCTCACAAAAGGCCGCCTCACCGCCGTCGATCTCATGAAACCGTTTCTGGGCCGGCTGGAGGAGCATGCGGAAGGGGAAGGGGTCACGGGCGAACGCCTGCGCACACTTTGCGCGGATTTCGAGGATCTGCATTTGCCGAAGGGCGTGTTCGATCTCCTCTGGTCGGAAGGCGCGATATACAATCTCGGCTTTGAAGAAGGGCTCGCACTTTGGCGGCCGCTTCTGGCGGAAGGTGGCTTCGCCGTCATTTCCGATTGCATGTGGAAGGTGGAAGACCCTTCGCTTGAGGTGCGGCATTTCTGGGACGAGGCCTATCCGTCCATGGGCACCTTGAGCCAGAACAAGGCGCGGGCGGAGCGCGCGAACTTTGATGTGCTCGACGCCTTCTGGCTGGAAGAGGGTGATTGGTGGACGGAATATTATACGCCCATGAAGGCACGCATCCGTGAACTTCTTCCTGATTACGAGGGCTCGGAAACGGCACTTGCCGTCTTCAAGGAGCAGGAAGAGGAAATGGAACTCCTCGAACGTTTCGGGGATCAGTATGGCTACTGCTTCTTCATCTTGCGCGCGGTTTGAGTTTATGCGCGGTTAAAGCGCGGCCCATTGCCCGTTTTGCGGCAGGCTTTGCATAAATCCTCATCACCCCGTGGCGGCTTCAAGCTCTTTTCCCTAGCGGAAGAGGGTGTGAGATTTTGCACGGAAAATGCATGGCGATAGCGTCAGTTCCTGCGTACCGGAGTGCCGCCATGAAAGAAAACGACACCGCCATAGAAGATGCGCTGAGCACCCTCATCAATCTGTCCGGCAAGATGCGCATGCTCTCGCACCGTCTCGCCATGGCGGGCCTCCAGGCGGTTTATGCCGGGGATGCGCGCGCGGGGGCGCTTTACAACGATGCGCTCACCGGGTTTGAAGAAATCTGGGAGACCCTGCATCGGGGCTCCGCAAAGCTCGGTATTCCCAGGGAAGCCGCCCTCCTGCTTGGCAAGACAGGCGCGCTGCCGGAAGAAGATGTGCAGACCGTCTCGCAGTTTCTGAGCGAAGCCCGCCACATGGCCCATGTCATGGAAGACAGGGAACGCGGGCCCGGCGGAGAGGAGCTTTCAGGGCTTGTCTATTTCGTCGCTGAAGATGTGCTGAGCGCTCTCAACCGCATCACTGAAGGCGTGGGCCGCACATTGAAGCTGCAGCTTGAAGAGCGCAGCCAGAAGGAAAAACAGTCCCGCGATGCCATGCTCGCCGCTGCGCGTTCGGTGCGCGATGTCAGCGCCAAGGTCAAACTCATTTCCCTGAATGCAACGATAGAGGCCGCCCATGCAGGCGACAGCGGCAGGGGCTTTGCCGTCATCGCCAGCGAAATCCGTTCCTTGAGTGAAGATGCCGCCCGCTCCACGGCGCAGATCATGGAACATCTGGACCGCGCAGGCTGAGTTACTTGCGCCGATGCTCTTCCAGCCGGGGCATGATCTCGACGAAATTGCAGGGCCGGTACCGGAAATCGAGCTGATACTGCAAAATGCCGTCCCATCCATCCTTGCAGGCGCCGGTGGAGCCGGGCAGCGCGAACAGATAGGTGCCATGGGAAACGCCCGCCGTGGCGCGCGACTGGATGGTGGAGGTGCCGATCTTTTCAAAGCTGATCTGGTGGAAGAGCGCGGCGAAACCCTCGATCTCCTTTTCATAAACCGAATGAAAAGCTTCCGGCGTCACGTCCCGGCCCGTCAGCCCGGTGCCGCCGGTGGAAATCACCACGTCGATCTCTTTATCCGCAATCCATTTCTGAAGCTGGCCGGTAAGGGCGGCAATGTCGTCCTTGACGATGGCGCGGTCCGCAAGCTGATGTCCGGCCTTGGTGAGCCGCTCCACCAGCGTATCGCCTGACCTGTCCTCTTCAAGCGTGCGCGTATCCGAGACGGTAAGCACGGCAATGCGCACGGGAATAAAGGGACGGCTTTCATCAATGCCCGGCATGAACTTCTCCTCAACTGGTGAGGCGAATATAGGGGCGCGGCGCAGGGGATGAAAGGGCGGGCGGTTACTGCGAGAAGCGGCTCTCGTCCCGAGCCAGTTGCTCGCGCCGTTCCATGTGCTGGTAAAGCGGCCACTCGCCTGCGGCCACGCTGTCGAGCGAGGGCGTTTCCTGGCCGAGCCGGTCCCGGTACATCCACAGATTGGTGATGACGCGGGAAACATAGCCGCGCGTTTCCGCTGCCGGAATGCTCTCAAGGAAAAGCAGCGGATCGTTGCGGTGTTCTACATCGCGCAGCCAGCGGTTCAGATTGCCCGGCCCGCCATTATAGGCCGTCGCCATCAGAATGAGATTACCGGTCTGATCGCCAAAGCCCATCAGCTCCTGCAGATATTGCTGGCCAAGCGACATATTGAAGGCGGGATCGAGCAGCCTGTCGCGGCCCGAACGACGCGCAAGCGAAGCATCGCGCGTGATGTGCCGCGCGGTGGCGGGCATGATCTGCATCAGGCCGCGCGCGCCCGCATAGGACTGCGCGCTTGCCTTGAACTTGCTTTCCTGGCGCATGAAGGCAAAGAGCAGAGCCCTGTCGAGCGTGAATCCGTCTTCCGGCGCATAGTCGGGCACGGGGAAGAGCCCGGCATTCACCACAAAGGCGCCTTCACCTGCGATGCTTTGCTGTGAGGCCGGAATATGCGCAGCCTGTGCCACCTGAAGCTGGGTCGCGGGCAGGCGCAGATTTTCGGCCAGCGCGATGAGCGCGGGATCGAGTTCCGGTGCGATGCGGCCATGAGCGCGCATCAATTCTTCTTCCGCTAGTCCAAGATTGCCGGTTTCCGTCAAGGCAACGGCGCGGGCGATGGCTGGTTCTTCAAGAAGTTTCGAATAATCGGCCTGCGAAAGCGGCGTGCGCATCCAGGCAAAACGCACTTCATCGCCAAGCTGGCGTGCGGCAAGCATGCCGTAGAAAGTCGGCCCCGTTGCAGCGGCGATTTCCAGCATCTCGGCAACCCGCTCGGGTTTGCGGCTGGCGATATAAGCGCGCGCCGCCCAGAAGCCGCCGGCGGCCCGCGTCCAGTCGCGGATGCCGGGCGCGCGGGCCAGTGCTTCGAAATGCGCCGCCGCCGCCTCCGGCTTGTCCATCCGCCAGGCGGCAAGGCCCGCATACCAATAGGCAAGCGGCACCCCGTCTCCGGAACGCGAGAAAGCCGTGACCGCTTCTTCATAAGAACGGTCATCCACGCCTTCCATATAATAAGAGCCGGAAATGCGGGTCAGGATGGTGTCGTATTCAAGCGCGGAAAGCGGGCCGCGCACGGAATTGAGATAGCCAAGCGCCTGTGTCGGCCGTTCCCGGCGCAGAAGATTGCGCACCCGGTAGGCTGTCTTGCGGTAATGGCGCGAAAAGCTCTGCTTGGCGGAGGCGACGGAGTAAACGGCATCATTGCGCTTGCGGTAAAGCCGCCGCACGGCCTTTGCAGGATAGGCCGCGCCGTGCGGGCGGCGTTTCATGGCCAGCTTGTAGATGCGGTCGGCTTCCGGATGATCATTGTAAAGGTCGAGCCAGCTTTTGAGTTCGCTGAACTTGGAGCGGTAGGCGGTGGGATGCATGTAGCGCTGAAAAAGCACATGGCCCATCAACGCGTCATTGTCGAGCGCGGCGATCAGCTTGTCGGCTTCTGTCCAGCGGCCCTGTTCCTGAAGCGCATCGATTCGCTTGTAGCGGGTCTTGTCCGCATCGCTGAGAAGAGTGGGATGGACGGAGGCGAAACCATCGGCGCGCGCAGACGTCACGGCCGCAAGCGCAAAGGCTGCCGCGAGAATCAGAATGCCGGTAAAGAGGAATAGACGTGCCCGCCATTCCTGCGCTTCGGCGTCCAAGGCTGCAGCCCTGGCCGTGGCACGGCCTCTCAAGCCCCTCATAAAAAACGCGCCCCCCAGCGCACACTCGTAACTCTCTAAAATTTTAACGTCGCCATCATGGCAAGCAGATGACGCCGCCTCAAGGCTTCATGGGCTATATGCTTAACGCATTCTGCCCTTATGAAAGCCCGAGTTCCTTAAGCTTTTCCTGCAATTTCAGAAGATCCCGCCAGGCAAGCCGCTTCTGTGCGGTCTGGCGCAAGAGATAGGCCGGGTGGAACACGGGCAGGGCCGGGATTTCTCTGCCCCCAGCCTTATAGACCGCCCATTTGCCTCTAAGCCGCATGATGCCCGTGGAGGTGTTCAAAAGCTGTTTGGCCGAGACCCCGCCAAGAAAAACCAGCACCTCCGGGTTCATCAGCTCGATATGCCGCTCGATAAAGGGCCGGCACATGGCCAACTCCCCGTCCGTCGGGGTCCGGTTGCCGGGCGGGCGCCAGGGCAGAACATTGGCGATATATGCGTTTTCGGTGCGTGAAAGCCCTATCGAGGCGAGCATCCGGTCGAGAAGCTGACCGGAACGGCCCACAAAGGGCAGCCCCTGAATATCCTCATCCCGGCCCGGCGCTTCGCCGACGAACATGATTTTTGCCGCCGGGTTGCCGTCCGAGAAAACGAGATTCTTGGCCGTCTGCTTGAGCGGGCAAAGGTCGAACGCGGCAAGCGCGGCGCGCAAATCCTCCAGGCTCTGGCAGCGCGCGGCAGTTTCCCGCGCGGTTTCGGCCTCCTGCATCCCCTCCAACGGAATCGGGGCAGGCGAGGAAACAGTCGGCTGCGGGCGCGGCGGCAAGGACGGTTTGCCGCGCGCCGGGGCCGCAGCAGCGGGCTGAGCGGCAGCCGCCGCTTCAGGCAGGGTGTAATTGTCCACGGCTTCATCCATGACAAGCTCGCTCACCCCCGCTTCTGCATAAAACTGCAGAAGCGCGAAAGCTTCGGCGCTGTCGGCCATTTCCTGATCCTGTTCCGGTCCGTTCATGCTCGGTTTTGCTCTCCCTGACCGCAAAAGGGCCGCAAAAATCTGGATTGAGGCTCAACATAGTCTGCAAGAAGCGCGGCGCCCAGCGCCTTTCCCGGCCTCAAAGGTCTAGGGCACCGCGGAAATGAGTCACGGAAGTGGGACTTGAGCCGTCATTTGTTATGCTATTTCAGGTGTTTGCGGGCGCAGGGGCGGCAAGGCTCTCCAGCGAGAGGATGTTGACCTGAGCGCGGCAACACAGCATAAGAAGGCAACTTTTGGCCCGGGGCCGCGGAATTTGCGCCGGACGCCGCAAGGCGCGAGGCGGGGTGACGCAGCGGAAAGGCCGCATATTTCTACTTCCCCTGGTGGGATGAGGAGGAAGAGATGAGCGAAGATAGCGCCGCGCTCCCAGAGCGCGAGTATATGGAATATGACGTCCTGATCGTCGGCGGCGGCCCGGCTGGCCTCTCGGCTGCGATTCGGCTGCGCCAGCTCGCCGCGGAAGAAGATTTCGATATCTCCGTCTGCGTCATCGAGAAGGGGTCCGAAGTCGGCGCGCATATTCTCTCCGGCGCCGTGATCGACCCGGTCGCGCTGAACAAGCTCATGCCAGACTGGAAAGAGAAGGGCGCGCCCATCGAAACGCCTGTGACGGCCGACCACTTCCTTTATCTCGGCCCGTCCGGCTCGCTGCGCCTGCCGAACTTCTTCATGCCGCCGCTGATGAACAACCACGGCAACTACATCGTCTCCCTGGGCGAAGTGTGCCGCTGGCTGGCCGAACAGGCCGAAGAGCTGGGCGTGGAAATCTATCCGGGCTTCCCCGGCGCCGAAGTCCTTTATAATGAGGACGGCTCGGTGCGCGGCGTGGCAACCGGCGATATGGGCGTGGACCGCGAAGGCCAGCCCAAGGACAGCTACACCCGCGGCATGGAACTGCGCGCCAAATATACGCTGATCGGCGAAGGCGTGCGCGGCTCGCTTTCCAAGGAACTGATCCGCAAGTTCGACCTCGATGAAGGCCGCGAGCCGCAGAAATTCGGCATCGGCCTGAAAGAGCTGTGGGAAGTGGACCCGTCGAAGCACAAGAAGGGCCTTGTCCAGCACACGATGGGCTGGCCGCTCGACAACAAGACCGGCGGCGGTTCCTTCCTTTATCACTTCGGCGAGAATCTGGTCTCGGTGGGCTTCGTGGTGCACCTTAACTACCAGAATCCCTATCTCTCGCCCTTCGATGAATTCCAGCGGATGAAAACGCATCCCTCGATCCGTGACACCTTCGAGGGCGCCCGCCGCATCTCTTATGGTGCGCGCGCGATCACCGAAGGCGGCTTCCAGTCCGTGCCCAAGCTCACCTTCCCGGGCGGCGCCCTGATCGGCTGTTCGGCCGGTTTCGTCAACGTGCCGCGCATCAAGGGCTCTCACAACGCCATGGCCACGGGCATGATGGCGGCGGAAGCGGCTTTCGATGCAGTGAAGGATGGCCGTCAGGGCGATGAGCTTTCCGCCTATCCGGCGGCCTATGAAAAGAGTCACGTTTATAAAGACCTGAAGCGCGTGCGTAATGTGAAGCCGCTCTGGTCCCGCTTCGGCACGGCCATTGGCGTCGGCCTTGGCGGCATCGACATGTGGATGAACCAGCTAGGCATCGGCCTGCCCTTCACGCTCGGCCACAAGAAGCCGGACAATGCGACGCTGAAGAAGGCCTCCGAGTGCAAGCCGATCGACTATCCCAAGCCCGACGGCAAGCTCACCTTCGACAAGCTTTCCTCCGTATTCCTCTCCGCGACGAACCATGAGGAAGATCAGCCGGTCCACTTGAAGCTCAAGGACGACACGGTGCCGATCAACTTCAACCTGCCCACTTATGACGAACCGGCGCAGCGCTATTGCCCGGCCGGCGTTTACGAAGTGGTGCGGGACGATGACGGCTCCAATCCGCGTTTCCAGATCAATGCGCAGAACTGCGTTCACTGCAAAACCTGCGACATCAAGGACCCAACCCAGAATATCAACTGGACGGTGCCGGAAGGCGGGGGCGGGCCCAACTACCCGAATATGTGATTCCGGACATTTGTTAACTGGCAGTGCGCGGGCGTTTCTCTATGATGGGAAGCGCCCGCGCGGCTTTTGGCCGGGCGGGACGGTTTCGAATTGGGGCAAAGCCCCGAAAACGGAGGGCAGCGCGGCCGTGCAGGTAAATCCGGCAATAGTCCCGTCATTTGGTAAGTTGGCGCATCTGGCCGTCTTCCTGCTTGCAGGAACGGTTCTGGCAGGCTGCGCCGGCCTGGATCTCTCCGACTCGGGCCGGAACCCCGACACGCCTTATGGGAATTATCTGGCCGGGCGCCATGCCAGTGTCACCCGCGATCTTGATGCCGCCTCCGACTATCTGGGCCGTACGCTGGAAGAAGACCCGGCCAACACTGTGGTGCTCGAACGCGCCTTCATCGTGGCGCTGGCCAATGGCGATATGGACAAGGCCGCCGTGCTGGGCCGCCAGTCTATCGAAAATGGCGGCGACGAACGCACGGCTCGCCTCGTGCTGGCGCTGGAAGCGCTCAAGGAGGGCCGCTACGAAGAAGCCGATGCGCAAATCCAGCAATCGGCGCCGGGCCCCTTCACGGCGCTGATCGGCACGCTGACGCGCGCCTGGGCGGCGGCGGGCGAGGGCGACAAGGAAGGCGCTGTCAAACTTCTCGACACGTTCAAGGGCCGCACGGCTTTCGAGATTTTCCGCACGTATCACATGGCGCTCATCCTTGATTATCTGGGAGACCCCGGCGCGGGCGCGGCCTATGAAGAAGCGATGACCGCGGCAGGCGGC
>Ga0207828_100250_pt1 | contig 29912 bp, 29 predicted proteins | sample TtaePargueraPR_11_FD_187276 | JGI IMG/M metagenome (GOLD analysis project Ga0207828, IMG submission 187276) | Aerobic enrichment media microbial communities from Bioluminiscent Bay, La Parguera, Puerto Rico - Tt and P2 (3) (SPAdes) | ecosystem: Environmental > Aquatic > Marine > Unclassified ...
TCTTCTTTAGCCATGTGACTCCTAGCTTTCGTATTGCAATATCAAAATACCGGTGGGCGGCAAACTGCTCTGAACCGGGCAAAAGGTCAAGTCCTTTCACGTGTCAGGCGTGGCGTTACAGCACTGCGTTAAACGAATGGCGAAGTATCTGTGCTACCAAACTGTACGGAATAAGGATTGCGCGAAAAGAACCGGCTCGACCCTTTTCGAATGCCGGTATGCACCCTAAGATGCCGCTATCTTTCCGGCCTTTCATGAAAGCCCCCGCATGATCAATCCTCATACCATTGAAATACGCCTTGCAGAACGTGATGACGCACCGGCACTCCATGCCATGATTTGCGAAATAGGCAAGGCAACAGGATGTGCTGATAAAATTGCAAGCACGCCCGAAGATCTGGCGCGGGATGGCTTTGGCAAAGACCGTGCGTTTGACGCACTGATTGCGATTGCCGATGAAATGCCAGTTGCCATGTGCCTGTTTTTCCCAAGCTATTCGACATTCCGCGGGCGACCCGGGCTTTACATTCAGGACCTTTATGTCGCACCAAGCCATCGTGGTGGCGGCTTTGCCAAACGTCTGGTGGCTGCGGTCGCCAAACATACCCGTTTAAACGGCAAATCCTATATCCGGTTGTCTGTCGATGCGGAAAATATAATCGGCCAACGGTTTTACGAAAAACTTGGCATGCGCCATGCTGAGGACGAGAAGATCTATGTGCTTGATGGTGCTGCGTTCGAAGCCCTCAGCAGCGCGGACTAAGCCAGGCAATCACATGGTGGGGGCAGGGCCGACCGGGAAGCGATCAAGGATGCGTTTCTTGATCTGGTCACGCACCTGTCGGTAGGCCTCAAGGCGAATTTCGCGTGCCCCTTCGACAATTGTGGCATCAAAGGTATTCCAGAATTCCACGTCACACGCCATGGTGCGGGTCATTTCGACCGCGCGGTGTTGGGCCTCAGGAGACATCGTGATGATCAGATCAAAGAAGCCGTCTTCGAGCTGATCAAAGGTTTTGGAATTGTATGAGGAAATATCAAGACCGATTTCCTCCATCACCGCGACGGCAAAGCCATCAAGCTCACCGGCACGTACCCCGCAACTTTCAACATAGATGCGGGTTCCGTGATAGTGACGCATCAAGGCAGCAGCCATCACCGAACGCACGGCATTATAGCTGCAGGCAAAAAGAACCGAGCCGGGGAGTTCTTCTGCCACCGTGCCTTAACCCCGGATGTGAAGGACACAAATCAACGTAAACAGGCGACGCGCGGTATTTTCATCAATCGTCACCTTGTCGGCCAGAAGCTCTCGCAATTGTTCGGAGCCCTCGTTGTGAAGGCCGCGCCTCGCCATATCGATGGTTTCGATCTGTGCGGCACTGGCCTTTTTTATGGCGTCGTAATAGCTTTCGCAGATCATGAAATAGTCTTTGACGATCCGGCGGAACGGCGACAGCGGTACGGGAATGGTTGTCAAGTTTTCGGTATCATCATCGCCGCGCACATCCATATAGATGCGGTTTTCTTCGATGCGCATATGCACCGAATACGGACCTTCGAAACCGCCAGCCGGTTCGAAATGGTTTTCTTCCAGAAGGTCATAGATCGCCACCGCCTGCTCATGCTCGACCTCAGGACGGCGTCTTACCTTGTATTTCTCGTCAAGATAGATACCGGCAATACACTGGTTTTCTGCCATGGCTCTCTCGCTCCGGTCCCTTCACACGCTGCATTGCAACAGCTTACATCTGGTTTGAACGGATCGCTACCGAAAGTCCATGTGCCTGCAGACCTTCGCTTTCTGCAAGGGCGATTGCCGCCGGGCCGATTTTTGCCAGACTTTCGGGTGTGCACTTTATCAGCGATGACCGCTTGATGAAGTCCAGAACCCCAAGGCCGGACGAGAAACGCGCCGAGCGGGCCGTCGGCAGGACATGGTTCGGGCCGGCAACATAATCGCCGATGGCCTCAGGGGTATAACGGCCCAGAAAAATCGCACCGGCATGGTGAATGTCTTCTGCCAGTGCGTCCGGGTCATCGACCGCCAATTCCAGATGTTCCGGTGCGATCCGATCCACAAGGGCCGGAGCCTGCGACAGATTTTCGACCAAAACAATTGCACCAAAGTCGCGCCAGCTCGCCCCGGCAATTTCTGCACGCGGCAGTTTTTCGAGATGGGCATCAATTGCCACCTGCACCTGATCGGCGAAGTTCGCATCATCGGTGATCAGGATTGATTGCGCGACCGGGTCATGTTCGGCCTGCGACAACAGATCTGCTGCCACCCAGCTTGGATCATTGCTGCTATCGGCAACCACCAGAATTTCCGACGGACCCGCAATCATATCAATGCCGACCTGACCAAAGACACGGCGTTTGGCCGCGGCAACAAACGCATTGCCCGGACCGACGATCTTGTCTACAGGCTTGATGGTTTCGGTGCCATAGGCAAGGGCCGCAATCGCCTGCGCCCCGCCAATGCGGTAAATCTCGTCAACGCCTGCAATTCGGGCCGCAGCCAGAACCAGCGGGTTCATTTTATTGTCCGGGGTCGGCACCACCATGACAAGGCGTTCCACACCGGCAACCTTGGCCGGAATGGCGTTCATCAGAACCGATGACGGATAGGATGCCAGACCGCCCGGAACATAAAGCCCGGCCGCTGAAACCGCACGCCAGCGCCAGCCAAGCTCCACCCCGCTTTCATCGGTGTAGCGTTCATCGGCCGGCATTTGCTTTTCGTGGTAGGCACGAATGCGCTTTGCCGCCAATTCCAGCGATTTAAGAAGGCCTGCGTCAATGTCGGCAACCGCCGCATCGACCTCGGCTGCGCTCACCGCCATGCCGGACGCGTCGATACCAAGGCGATCAAATCGGTTGGTGTAGTCACAAACTGCTTCGTCACCGCGATTACGCACATCGGCGATAATATCGGCAACGGCCGCATCAACATCGGCATCCGATTCGCGTTTCATGCCCAGAAGCTTGACGAAATCTTCTTCGAAGCTGGCGTCAGTAATCGAAAGCTTAAGCGGCATTGAGCACCTCGGAAAAACGGTCGATCCAGGGCTGGATATCGGTCGGACGGGTTTTCAGCGCGGCACGATTAACAATCAGGCGCGACGTCACATCCGCGACATGTTCGATTTCACGCAGGCCATTGGCCTTAAGCGTGTTGCCCGTCGACACAAGGTCAACGATACGGCGGCACAGCCCAAGAGTCGGTGCCAGTTCCATCGCGCCGTTCAGCTTGATGCATTCGGCCTGCACGCCCCGTTTGGCAAAATGCGTACGGGTGATGTTGGGATATTTGGTCGCGACCCGGACGTGGGACCAGCGTGACGGATCATCGCCTTCGATCATTTCTTCGGGTTCGGCAACCGCGATCCGACAATGACCGATATTAAGATCCAGCGGCGCATAGATATCCGGATAGTCGAATTCCATCAGAACATCGTTGCCGCAGACCCCGATATGGGCGGCGCCAAAGGCGACAAAGGTTGCGACGTCAAAGCTGCGCACCCGAATGATATCGATATGCGGGTGGTTGGTGGCAAAACGCAGTGCACGGGATTTCGGATCATCAAATGCCGCTTCCGGTTCGATCCCTGCGGACCGTACCAGTGGCATCACCTCGTCAAGAATGCGCCCCTTGGGCAGGGCCAGCACCAACTTTTCGTCACTCATCAATCAGTCGCCTTACGCGTTTTCAGTTATCCGATGGCCTTTGAAATCAGGCCGGAACCCGGACACGTTCGATCTGCGCCCCGCAGGCCGCAAGTTTCTCTTCAAGCCGCTCATAACCGCGGTCTAGATGATAGACACGGTTAATAACCGTCTCGCCCTCGGCTGCCAAGCCTGCAAGCACCATCGAGACCGATGCACGCAGATCGGTTGCCATGACTTCAGCGCCCGAAAGTTTGGCACTGCCGCGTACAATCGCCGAACGGCCATGCACGTTGACATCAGCGCCCATGCGGCTGAGTTCCGGTACGTGCATGAAACGGTTTTCGAAAATGGTTTCGGTGATCATGGATGCACCGTTGGCAACCGACATCAGCGCCATGAACTGCGCCTGCATATCGGTCGGGAAACCCGGATAGGGCTCGGTCATCACATCAACACCCTTAAGCGTCGCACGGTTACCGCGCACCTTAAGGCCATCTTCGGTTTCTTCAACTTCGACCCCGGCTGCGCGCATCGCATCGACAAGGCTGTCGATCAGCTCCATACGGGTTCCGGTCAGTTCGATCTCGCCACCGGTGATGGCCGCTGCAATTGCATAGGTCCCGGTTTCAATGCGGTCGGGCACAACAGAATATTCCGCACCATGTAGGCGGGGTTTGCCAGTTACTTTAAGGGTATCGGTCCCGATACCTTCGATTTCGGCCCCCATGGCAACAAGGCAATGGGCCAAATCGGATACTTCGGGTTCGCGCGCAGCATTGGCAATGGTGACAACACCGTCGGCCAGCGATGCGGCCATCAGCGTGTTTTCAGTCGCGCCCACCGAAACCTGTGGGAACAGGACATGCCCCCCTTTAAGGCCTTCGGGCGCGCGAGCTTCGATGTAGCCCTCGGTCAGGTGGATTTCCGCCCCCATGGCTTCCAGCGCCTTGAGATGCAGGTCAACCGGACGGTTACCAATCGCACACCCGCCAGGAAGTGACACACGGGCAACACCACAGCGCGCGACAATCGGGCCGAGTACAAGGACAGACGCACGCATCTTGCGCACCAGATCATAGGGTGCCGTGGTCGAGGTGATTTCCTTGGCAGTCATTTCAAGAACGCGACCGGTATGGCCACCATTGGGGGCATGCCCGTTCAGATGCAACGCCACACCATGCTGTGCCAGAAGATTGGCCATCGATGTGATATCTGCCAGATGCGGCAGGTTCGAAAGGGTCAGCGTTTCATCCGTCAAAAGGCTTGCTGCCATCAATGGCAAAGCCGCGTTTTTGGCACCGCCGATTGCAATTTTGCCCTGCAGCCGGCGACCACCGGAAATCTTGATCTTGTCCATTCAGTCCTCTTTGTACTGCGCGCGATGGCGCAGCGAACGCGTGTCTTGGTGGTTGACCACCAGATTGTTGCCCACCCCTTTATCACAGGCGCGGCAATGTGACACCTTTTTGGCCCATATATTTCCCTGCGCGATCCGCATAGGAGGTATCGCATTCACTTTCCGCCTTGAGGAAAATGAACTGACACGCCCCTTCATTGGCATAAATGCGCGCCGGGAGCGGTGTGGTGTTGGAAAATTCAAGGGTCACATGCCCTTCCCATTCAGGTTCAAGCGGCGTGACATTGACGATGATGCCGCACCGGGCATAGGTCGATTTCCCAAGGCAGATCACCAACGTGTCGCGCGGGATGCGGAAATATTCCACCGTGCGCGCCAGGGCAAAACTGTTGGGCGGGATCACGCAGACGTCGGTCTTGCGATTGACGAACCCGGCATCGGAAAATTCCTTGGGATCGACGATGGCCGAGTCGACATTGGTGAAAATCTTGAACTCGTCAGCAACACGGGCGTCATAGCCGTACGAACTGACCCCATAGGAAATCACACCATCGCGTCTGAAGCCGTCGACAAACGGCTCGATCATGCCTTTTTCCTGCGCCATCTGGCGTATCCAGTGATCCGGTCTTACCGACATAGTGCCACCCCTGTTTTTGCGAAAATCCCAACCACGTTCAGCACCCACGGTTTTACCCGCCCGCTGGCATCAAGATCAACCAAACGATGCACGCGCCCATCAAAGCCAAGGTTAAAAATGACGCGCGTGATCAGTCCTCAGATTTTTCGTCTGCGGCAGGACCTTGTGGATCGCTTTTGCGCGAGCGTTGCTGTTGCTTGCGCTTGGCCAGATTGGCGCGCAGGGCTTCGGCTTCGCGTTTTAAGCGTTCCTCATTTACGGCCGGACGCATATCAGATTTTTTGGCAGTCATGGCGCAATCAAAGTTCCGTCAGATTTATGCAGGTTTGAGTGATTGGCCTGTTATAAAACAGCGCGCGAAAAATTACAGCCGATCTTGACGAAAACAGGGCGAAAAGGCCTGACACGGGAACAATCGAAAAACTTCGCATAATTCAGGCTTGACCAATTACAGATACGTGGCCTATAACCCGCCCGCACCGCAAGGGCTCATGCTGCTGTAGCTCAGGGGTAGAGCACTCCCTTGGTAAGGGAGAGGCCGGGAGTTCAAATCTCCCCAGCAGCACCATTGCCCACCGGTCAGCCTGTTTATCGGGCTGCTGTAGCTCAGGGGTAGAGCACTCCCTTGGTAAGGGAGAGGCCGGGAGTTCAAATCTCCCCAGCAGCACCATTTTCCAAATTCCCCACACAATAAACCGAACATGCAGCAGCAATGTTGATTTCGGCAATTTATTCGCTGCACCGTTGGATAGCCTGCAGTTTCTACCTATTCCTTTGAAAGAGACACCCTGCTCTTTCGCAGATGCGTGCTTGCCTAAACAGCAACTTTTACATGTATTTCCCAGGCACATGAATTGCATTGATTGTTTTAACAATCGGCAAATAAGGAAAATGCATCATGACGATCCAGATGAATGCGTATGGCGGCAACAACTCATCAATCGCATCTCAAACGACCAAATCGTCGTCGGTAACCACAACCACACCATCATTTACCGTAGAAATGTATTCGGACCCGGAAATGCGCCCTTACCTAAGGGAGTATTATGAAAAGGCCTATGCGCCAATGCGCGAACGCATCGCCGCAATGCGCGAGGAAGGATACGAACCAGTCACATTTGAAGGCTCCAACGGAACGGTCGCGACCGAAATATCCGCCGATCAATATGAAGCCGCGATACCGGACTTTGATAGCTGGCTTGACAATCAAAAGACCATTGTCCCTAAACTTCGCTCGTCTCAGGAACAACTGCTTGAGCACGCACGGGAAAGGGTTCGCAGGGCGGAACAAACCTCGCCAGATGACCAATCAGACGTAAGAGCTATCTTTTCTGTCGACGATCAGATTCTAGGATATTTGTACAAAAACGGTGGCATGGCGTTTCATAACATCGGTGGTTTCCTGCGCACCTTTGATATTCAGGCCAACGAGCTTGGCCTCACCGGACAAGCACGCATTGATTATGTCACCGATGCGGTTTCGCAGCACTATCCCGATGTCGAAATCACCACCTACAACGACCAAAATGCCCCGACAGAGCGTCAGTTTAAGCAACGCTGGTATCCACATCACGATGTGGACCAAGCCTATCAGACCGAGCTTAATGAAGCACGAGCAGCTCTGGCCCAAGCGGAAGAAATTTACCGGAAACAGCAAAGTAACATCCGGGAAATGCATAGCTTCCTGCTCGGCCTAATGGAACGGGATACTTAATCTACTCTGGCGGCATCACCTGAATATCTTGGGGAGGTTTCTTACCCGTAGAACGAACGATACCACTCGACGAACTTGCCGATCCCGGTTTCAATTGAGGTGGCTGGCTTAAAACCAACGGCATCGGTCAACGCATCAACATCGGCGTAAGTTGCAGGCACATCACCATCCTGCATCGGCAGCATATTTTTCTCTGCCGTCTTGCCGAGTGTCTTTTCGATCGTTTCGATCATATACATCAGCTCGACCGGGCTGTTGTTGCCGATGTTAAACACCCGATAGGGTGCCGAACTGGTTGCCGGATCGGGCTTGGCCGAGTTCCAGTCCGGGTTCGACTGAGCAACGGTCGAGATGCAACGATACACACCTTCGACAATGTCATCGATATAGGTAAAGTCGCGACGCATCTTGCCTTCGTTAAAGACGTTGATCGGTCGCCCTTCGAGGATCGCCTTGGTAAACAGGAACAGCGCCATGTCCGGGCGCCCCCAAGGACCATAGACGGTAAAGAAGCGAAGACCGGTCGTTGGTAAACGATACAGATGGCTGTAAGTGTGGGCCATCAGTTCATTGGCCTTTTTCGAAGCCGCATAGAGACTGATCGGGTGATCAACATTGTGATGCACGGAAAATGGCATTTCGGTATTCATGCCGTAAACCGAACTGCTTGATGCATAGATCAGATGCTTCACATTGTTGTGGCGGCATCCTTCAAGAATGTTGGTAAAGCCAACCAGGTTGGCATCAATATAGGCATGCGGATTTTCAATCGAATAGCGCACCCCGGCTTGGGCCGCCAGATTTACAACATAGGTTGGCTTTTCAGTAGCGAACAGATCAGCGATGCCTTCACGATTTTCCAAGTCCATACGGACGAACTTGTAACCCGGCTTGCCTTCCAACCGTTCAAGACGCGCCTCTTTGAGGTTAACGTCATAATAGTCATTGACGTTATCAAGTCCGACAACAGTGGCCCCCTGTTCCAGCAGTTTCAGGCAAAGATGGGAACCGATAAAACCGGCGGCACCCGTGACAAGTACCTTTTCATTGGCCGGAATGATGAAGTTGGACATGCGCGTTGGAATTCCTGATTGAAGTACAGCATGAAGCGCGCCAGGCGCCGGTTGGAAATTCGGGAATTTTGATACCAGCAAGGGTTCGGATGCGCAAGCCATCAACCATAACAATACGCCTCAAGAGCCTTACACCTAAGACCGTTTATTGCGAGCCGAGACTCCCGGTCATTTTTCTGCTATGGTGTCTTTTCGTATAGGTTTCGCCTTAAGATCACGAGCGACGTAAAGACAGATGATTTCAGCTGGTCAAACCACAGCCAACCCGAATGGGGGCGGTTTGGGCGTTATCCTGAATGTTCGGGAAATTGCACAAACTGCTGATGGGCGTGTTTTGGCCGAATATGAAGCCATTGAAGTCCAACGTCAGGGCGGAAATGTGGCATCTGTTTCGCCGTATGCCATTGCTGGCGCCGGCTCAGACGGCGTGCGCACGCGGATTGTTGATCCACGCACCCTGACCGAGGCACAAGCAGTTGCAGGCGGTGTCAGCCGCGCGGAATACCGCGAGGCACGCGAAACCAATTCGGAAAACGGCAACACCGCAAATGGTCCTTCATCCGATCAGGATCTGGACCCGGCTGAAGAAGCTGTCGTCAATCAGTTGCGCGCCCGAGATTCAGCTGTGCGCCAAGAGGAAGAGGCCCATGCCGCTGCTGCCGGACCTTATGGCTCTGCGCCGCAATACACATATCAGATTGGTCCGGACGGGAACGCTTATGCCATTGGTGGTCACGTTGATGTAAGCATATCACTGTCAGGCAGTGCGGAAGACCGTGATCGTGCCTTGGCCACCTTGCAAAATGCGGCACTGGCACCAAACGCACCTTCAGGTGCGGATATGGCAGCCTTCCGTCAGGCCAGCCTGCAAAGAGCAACCAGTGATGGTATTGAGATAAACAATACTACCGAAGAATCCGCACGTAACGCGGCGATGTCTAAAAACGGTGCGTATCAGAATATATCAATTTCTGTGTAACTTTTCCTATCATGGTTCCTTCTGATCCCCTGATATACTATTCGATGCGCGATGAAATACTTATCCTTGAGTCCGGATCCCTATTCACTTGGATAGATGCTACTATCAAAAACTATCCTGCCGTTTGACAGGGGCACTGTTTTGTTGAATGCTGCGCTCGCGTCCGGGGGGGACGCTTGGATTGAAAATATCAGAATCGCGCGAAACCATATTATTGCAATTGTGGATCGCGTTTCCGAGGTCGCTGTCCCAATTTATTTCAGTGAGCTTTGGACAAGAACAGGTACGGCATAAAAATGAACATCCTGCTAGCAGACGATCACGATCTCGTCAGAGACGGGATCACTTCCTTCCTAAAACTCGCAGCGCCGGAAGTTGAAGTCGCGCAGGCGAAAGACTTCGCAGAAGCACTTGCCGTCGTTGACGGAGAAACCAACGTCGAACTGACCATCCTCGATCTGAACATGCCTGGCATGAATGGATTGTCCGGTCTGACCGTCATGCGCCAGAAACATCCTGAAATTCCGGTGGTTATTCTTTCAGGCTCGGTAAAACGCAGCGACGTTCTGAACGCACTGGAACACGGTGCGTCGGGATATCTGCCCAAGACGCTGTCAGGTAAATCCCTGATCAACGCCCTGCGTTTGATTCTGTCCGGCGAAAAATACATTCCGTCTGCATTGCTTGAAGACGATGGCACGCAGATGCGCCCGGGTGAGATCGACCTTGATGGCCTTGCACCAGACAACCCCTTGCGGCAGCTGACCAACCGCGAGCGTGAAGTTCTGGGTCTTCTGACCAAGGGCCTTTCCAACAAGGAAATCGCCAAACAGCTAACCGTCCGCGAAATTACCGTGAAAGTCCATTTGACCGGTATTTTCAAGAAGCTTGGTGCAGCCAACCGTACACAAGCGGTAAAGATTGCCATGCAATTGGGCTGGGAAGCCTGATCGCTGCCAACTCCAGGCAAACAAATCAGAAAAAGCCCGGCGCAATGCCGGGCTTTTTCTTTATCAACTTAAATCATAAATGCACTTGCAGCCAAAAGACGCCTGCGGGGCAAACTTAAGCCGCGAATACTTCACAAAGCTCATCAAGTGTTGCCAGAAGTTCCTTCAAGTTCAGCGGCTTTGACATCACCGTCACCGGTGCATCTGGTCCGTCTTCATCCTCAACCGGTCGGTCAGCGTCGCCCGGGTGCCCGGTCATGACAATCACTGGCAGTGCGGGATTCCGTTCCCGAAGTTCCTTGACCAAGGCGTTGCCATCCATATGTGGCATGCGAATGTCGGTAATCAGGATGTCAGGCTGCACAACACCCGCAATCGCCAACGCATCTTCACCGTTACTTGCGGCGGAAACGTTAAAGCCCTGTGCTTCAAGATATCCTGAGATGATTTCCATGGCATCAAGTTCGTCATCGACGACAAGCACGCGAATTTTCCCGCGTGCTTCGGCATTCGGCGGCACCTTGGTCAGCCAGCCATCCTCCTGACCTGCGTCGGCATGATGATCGACCTTCGCGGTGTCGACATCCGCAAGCGGCAGAGTGATTTCGAAACAGGCCCCGTCACCCTCATTTCGCACATCAATTCGGCCACCCATGGCCTCGACAATACCAAAACTGACCGACAGCCCAAGTCCGGTTCCCTTGCCAACATCCTTGGTCGTGAAGAACGGGTGAAAAAGCAAGTCAATGGCGGCTTCCGGAACACCCCCGCCATTGTCGTTGACAGCCAGTTTCAATGACTTCCGCGCTTCGTCAACCATTGCGCTGACACGGATCAAACCTCCAATACTACCGGCGTCATCGCCGCTTTCGTTGATGGCATCGCGCGCGTTGCTCAGCATATTGACCAGAACCTGTTCCAACTGAACCTGTCGGCCATTGACGAAGCAGCGCTGCCGGGGGGCGACGACATCAATTGCAATGCCCGACAACCGGCAGTCATGTTCGACCATGTCCACAGCACGCTCAACGGCTTTCATGACATCGAACGGCGCAAAATCATCGTCGTCCGGACGGCTATATATCTGAAGATGCTTGATGATCTCTGACATGCGCTCTGTTTGGGAACTGATGAGCGCCAGTCTTTCGCGCTGGAAGGCCGGTTTCACGGCATCCAGATCATATTGCAGGGCGCAGGTATCTGCGGCCATCCGAATGACGTTTAGCGGCTGATTCATTTCGTGGGCAACGGACGCTGCCATTTCGCCAAGCGTTGCCAGTTTGGACGTTTGAACCAATTGACGTTCAACTTTGCGTTTGTCGGTAACATCTTCTGCCAGCATCAGCATGGCTGGCGCCCCCTCGTGGGTGAAGGCAATCGCCGAGACTTCCAGCTCGACATTTTCGCCTTCCGGGCGTTGGCAGATGATTGTGAAGTCCGCACGCCCCGGATACCCGTTTCGATAGCGCGAAATATATTCCTCAAGCGTTTCGCGGCTTGAAGGATGCACCATTTCCATAAAGGATCTACCGACCAGTTTATCACTGTCTCGTGCGCCCAAAATGCTGACGCCCTGCTGGTTCATATAGACGATCTCTTCACCACTCAGGACAGAGATCAGTTCTGGTGCCAACTCGACCAGTTTACGATAGCGCTCTTCACTTTCCTTGAGCGCGCGTTCGGCACGCGACCGCTCAATCGCATACCTGATGGAACGCCGGATTGTACGTCCATCGGGAAATTCCTTGGTCAGATAGTCTTCGGCGCCATGTTGAAGGGCCTCGAACGCAAGTTCCTCGTCCTTGTGGCCGGTCAGGACGACGACCGGTGCGGCATTGGCACAACTACGCACACGGCTGATGGTTTGTACGCCAGACGAGTCCGGCAAGGTCAGATCCAATAAAACAACATCAAACAGTGCCTCTGGGCCGTCACCATTCAGCACCGCCATCGCGGATACAAGATCGCTTCGATGCTCGATATCAAACGGCTCGCCGGTTTCTTCCAGCAGGGTACGCACAAGAAACGCATCCCCGGGATTATCTTCGACAAGAAGAATTCGGAACCGTTGTTCAGGCATCACGTTCATTTCCAGCTTTCAGAGAAACGGGTTTTCGTGCCGCATCGCACGGATCGAAAACCCGTTGATTCTGCATGGTTTTGCGGGCGCTAGCAATCCTGAACATCAACAAGCAGACGTCCCTGCACCTGTCCTTTGAGGATCTTCTCCCCCCATGGCAGAATATCGGACAGTGCAACTTTCGTTGTTGCAGATTGCAGTTGATCCTTCGGCAACTCGCGCGCCAAACGCTGCCAAGCACGCACGCGCGTCTCATAGGGGCACATTACCGAATCAATCCCGATCAGTTTCACACCACGCAACAGGAACGGGATAACAGTTCCGGGCAAATCCGGACCACCGGCAAGACCACAGGCGGCAACAACACCATGATATTTCATCTCGGAAAGAACGTGGGCAAGCGTCGTGCTACCGACACTGTCGATTGCCCCGACCCATCGTTCGGTCAAGAGAGGTTTGCTGGTATCGGTCAGTTCATTGCGATCAATGATCGTATTTGCCCCGAGGTCACGAAGATACTGATGCGTTTCGGCGCGTCCCGTCGATGCGGCAACCCGATAGCCAAGCGCAGAAAGTATTGAAACAGCAACAGAACCAACGCCCCCGGCGGCGCCGGTCACAAGGACTTCGCCATCCTGCTTTGTCGTCACCCCCTGCTCTTCCAGTGCCATGACTGCCAGCATTGCGGTAAAGCCCGCCGTGCCGATTGCCATTGCCTGTGATGCATCAATTCCGGCGGGCAACGGAACAAGCCAGTCGGCCTTCACCCGTGCAAGCTGGGCATACCCGCCCCAATGGGCTTCGCCAACCCGCCAGCCGGTCAGCACAACTTCATCGCCTAGCCTGTAACGATCATCGGTTGATGACACGACTTCGCCGGAAAAATCAACGCCGGGCACATGGGGATAGGTGCGCACAAGCCGCCCCAATCCGTTCAGGACCATGCCGTCCTTATAATTGAGAGTTGACCATTTGACCCGAACCAGCACTTCTCCTGCGGGCAGGTCATCTGTCGTCAGGTTCTTGAATTCTGCTGTGACGCTTTTTTCTTTCTGGTCCAGAACCAGTGCGCGAAATGCTTCAGCCATGGGATCCTCCCGATCTGTTCGGATGAACGATCAAGAGTATGGTGCCCATCACCGTGCGTCAAACCCGCAACTCATGTCCGACAACAAGGATTGATCAATCAGCCGTGGAAACGCTTGCAGGTTCAAGGGAGGTATCCGTAGCCCCCATCACCGCAACAGCGATGACCACAATCGCCAGAATACCGAGATAGACAAACACGCGACGCGACCCGGGCTGTTTTACTGCGTCGTCCTGGATCACTTCGCGTTGCACACCGTCAGGCAGGCTTCGATAGGACATCCATCCCAAAAAAGGCACGATCACAAGATCATCCAACCAGCCGATCCCAACCAAAATATCGGGCAGGAAATCAACCGGACTGACCAGATAAACCAGACCGGTCAGTAAAAGAAGCTTGGATCTCAGTGCCACATCTTTGCGCATCAACGTACGCAACAGGTTGGGTACGATCATCCAGACCGAAGCTTTTCTCAAAGGTAGTTACCCGTTTCAACGATGCAGTGGCGTGACATAGGCAGAATAAGCAATCCGCATTGCACGTGCAAACTTTTCACGCTGCTCAGCACTGGTCACCTGCTCGGTCACATCAACCCCAAATGATCCGCAATCGGCCGTACATTTGGCATAGACAGTGGTCGGGAGCTTGAATTCATATGTCGCGCCCAGTGTCGCACTTTCTTTCAAGGGCAGTGCCTTAATCGATTTCGCGTGTAAATCACTCGGCGGTACAGTCATCCATGCCAACAACAATGCAAAACCAAGAACCGCCAACATCGCCAGTTTATCAAGATACAGCATCACTCGTGTCCCAACAGCATATCTGTTAATTGTTATTCGCAATTAAGAAATGCCGGAGCGAGTGATTTGTTCCCGCAAAAGTTAAGACATCTTAACTTTTTTGAAAACTGGCGAGTGTTTCGAAAACGTCCGGGCAAGGCGCATGCCCAAGAACATGTGCCTGATGCCAAAGCGCATAAAACAGCAAATGCCAACACGCCGCACCTTCACGTTTGCCCGGAGTGTTGAAAAGTTTTTCCACCCTGTCGGCATCAGCGATCTCGATAATGCCTGCCTGTCGGGCTACCAGAGGCCCCAACTCCTTGCCGCGTGCTGCAATCCATTCTGAAACCGGAACCGTGAAGCCGCGCTTCTTGGCAAACGGCTTTGCCATCGGCAGACAGCGTTCCAGCCAACTGCGCAACAGAAACTTGCCAACGCCCTTTCTGACCTTGAGGCGGTCGGGAAGTTTGTAGGCGAACTCGGCGACAACCGGATCAAGGAACGGCGTGCGCCCTTCAAGACCGTGCGCCATCAGCATTCGATCAAGCTTGAGCAACAAATCATTGGGTAACCAGTCGGTGCAGTCCACGGCCTGAGCAATCGCCAGACGCGAGCGTTTCCCGCGGCTTTCGCGACTTTCCGACGCTGCAATGCCATCGCGCCACCCCTCCAGAACACCGGGCCGCAAGACATCAATCTTGTCAAACGTCCCCTTGGAGCGCATCACACGACCGCCCAGCAAAAAGGGTCGCATGACCGACCGATACCGACCGTAGCCGCCAAACAGCTCGTCACCACCCTCGCCCGACAGCACAACCTTGAAATCGCGCGCGGCTTCCCGGGCAAGCTTGTAGGTCGGAAGAATGGCATAATCCGCTGCCGGATCATCCATGCGTGCGGCGACCTCCGGCAATAGCGCCCAAAAGTCATTTTCGGAAAACATCACTTCGATATGGTTGGCGTTGCACGACTTGGCGACCTCTCGGGCGAGCTCGCGTTCATCATGCACACTGCTGGCTTCAAACGCCGCAGTATAGGCCGTTACCGGTCTCTCATTAAGCCGGTGCATCATACCAAGCAAGGACGCACTATCGACCCCGCCCGACAGGAACATGGCATAATCGACATCAGATCTTTGATGCAGTCGAACCGACTCCTCGAACACCCGGTCCCACTCATAAAGCGCACTTTGGAGATTATTCCCGGTCGCACCTTCATCACTGAGAACCTGACGACGCCGGCGCTCGACTATCCGTCCGTTTTTCAAAACGATGGTTTCACCGGGCTGCAGTCGTTTAATCCCATCAAGGATCATGTCCGATCCAGTGGTGAATTGCACCTGAAGCAACTCGGACCGGGCATCCTCGCGTACTTTCCGTCCGACAAGTCCGGCAGCGACCAATGCCTGCGCTTCGGACGCGAATGCGAAATATTCCGGGGTCTCAACGTAGTATATCTGCTTGAGGCCAAACGGGTCGCGACACAGAACGACCTGATTATCGACCACATCATGAATGGCAAAGGCATACATGCCACGCAGCTTATCAAACCCGCCAATACCATCGCGCGCAAATATGCGAAGTGCGGTTTCACTGTCCGAATGGGTTTTAAAGCCCTCTTCACCCAGATCTTTTCTGAGCTCGAGGTAATTGTAAATCTCACCATTGGCGATCAAAGCACTACCATTTTCGTAGTAAAGCGGTTGATCGCCGGTATTGAGATCAATAATCGCAAGGCGTGTGTGGATGAAACCGACGGGGCCTTTGATATAGCGTCCGTAAGCATCCCGGCCTCTGTGGCTTAACGCCTCTTGCAATCGATCAATTATGCGATGATCAACATTATGGCAGTTCTTTGCAATGTATCCTGCTAGGCCGCCCATATCAGCACCGTGGCTTTATACTCGTTTCGGAACAGCAGTCAGAAGTTTGCCACCGTCAAAATCTGGATAACGATAATTGGATTGAGTAATGGTGCCATCAGTGCACTCAATATCCACGGTTACGTCACGATCTGCGCGTAACTGGTCGACACCCGACAAGTGCAATATTCCCAATTTGGTATGTGGCTCATTGGGTTCGACAAAAGCTTGCTGTTCTTTATCCCAAAAAGGTTTGGTCTGACATTGCCACATCGCATAGGATGGCAGGTATTCTGCCTTGTATCCTTCAAGATGTACCAACTTTCCCAAAGACAATTGTTCAGCTGGGAAAATTTTGCCTCGCGAGGCTGCTCCAACAATGATTTCTTGCCAGCGCTTCCAATGTGGCGCGTCAGATGACAACGCAAAACAGGCTGCAGACAATACGTAGTGGGGAATTAATTTTTTCGCTGTTGGCCAACCAAACGCCTTTTTGCCGTTTGTATTATAAAAGCTGCGGATTTTAATTGGCAACCGCCACAACCAAGATACGCGAAATGCTTTTGGATAAGATCGGTCAGCACCGTTGGTTATCGCCAATCGATCGCCCTTTGCAGCCGAGCGGATGAACATCTCGACCGCTGACCAATCCTGAACCCACGTATCGCTATCCATCCAGAGATATACATCATATCCCGGGAACATATCGGGGATAAATGGACGACACACGCACGCTTTCAGATAGTCCTTTCCTTCAGCTTTGGCCGACGGAATACCTTCTGGCCATTCTGGAATGACGATGCGAGCAACTGCAGGCTCAATTGCTTCGCGTTGACTGGACGTCATGCCGGTATCCATAACGCAGATATCGACGCCACTAGATTGGGGAAATTTGATGATAGATTGAATTAATTCCAGCAATAACGGATAGTAATTGTCATCTGTGCTGGAAACTATCGCAACTTTCATTCTACCCTCAATTCACGCCGATGGATTCTCAATATTACTTTCCAAAACGCTTATAGATTTCCTGAATAACTTTCTCAACAGAGAGATCTGTCATCAGGCACTTTTGGGATTTCCAATCAACCCCATCGGCAACGATTTCGTCATAACTCCGATCAGTGCAGACATAAGTCGTATCTAGACCATACGGGGCATAGTTCTGAGGTCGCGATGGGCCAAACAATCCCAATGTGAATGTGCCTGATGCAGCAGCCATATGCATCAAACCTGAATCATTGCCGATATAGGCGTCGACATTTTCCAAACAGGCCTGAACGGTTAACAAGCTCTCATTTCCAAATATTAGAGTTCTTCTGCTTTCCGGAAGCTCTTCAATCAGGGAAGCAGCTATTTCCCGCTCTGCAGGGGCTCCTAGAACGACAACATGTGCGTCGGGAAACAAACCATCTGTAGATGTCAGACGCGCGGCCAATTGCTTGAAGTTCTCAATCGGCCACGTTTTCCCTCCCCAGTTCGCAGTAGGGCCAATTGCGAGCACTGCTTTTCGGTCATCCGATGGCAATAGACTTTTTGCACGCTCCCTGTGCTCTTTCCCTACCCAGATTTTGGGAAAAAGTGGCTTGGTTAAACCGATGAGACGCGCCATCTGTTCAACACGATGCACGCGATCATCATTCCCCTGCAACACCAGCCGCTTCCGCCCCGGCAACACATAAGCCGTCGCACTGCCGCGCAGGTCGACGATGATGTCCCACCAGTTCAGGACAACCGATTTCCAGAGCTTCCACCAATGGCCGCCACGTTTTTGCTTTGGCATTTTGATGACGCGTTCAAGGTTTGGGACAGCTTCGAAAATCGGTGCGGCAACCGGGCCACAAGCGACCGTCACACGGATACCGGGATAGGTTTCAACATAATGGCGCAAAACCGATGTTGAAAGCACGGCATCGCCGAGGCGATTTGACGTTATGAACAGCAGGCGCACGGCTTACAGTTTCTCCAGTTCACCAGCGACATGGATCCATTCGCGGCGATCATTGCGTGCGGCTTCGGACTGGCTGGCAAAGAACGAACGGTCGGTCAGAAGCTGAGACGTGATATTTCCAAATGCTGCCTCGTCCGGCACGATGTAGCCCGTCTTGCCATCCTCAACCCGGCTTTTGGCAATCCCGCCATAGGACACAACCGGCGTTGCCGCCCCCAACGCATCGACAATCCACTGCCCGACATTATCCATGCCGTACTTGCCGTGATGCAGGAACGCACGGGCATTGGCAACGGTTTCGGCCATGTCGGCCTCTGGTTTCGGGTGATGGACCCGAACCCCCTTGTCGATGGCGGATCGCACCATATCAAGCAGGTCGTCCGACACGCTGTCATTTTCGCCTGCCATGGCGCTAAACAGGTCGTAGGCATAGACCTCGAGGATCGCGTTTGGCGCCTTGGGCGCGACATAGGTTTCCCAGATGCGAATGATCTGGGCGATCCCGGTCGAGCTGTTGGCAACTGTAACGGCCAGTTCGTCGCGCGATTCAAACGCCCAGTGCATGTTCGATGCCATGACAAAGGATGTTGTCGCACCCGGTTTGACCACGATCGGCTTTTTGGCAAGGTCGGCATCAAAGGCCTTTGCCTGCGCATCATCGGTAAAGATGACCTGAACTTTCTTTTCCTGCAGAACCAGACGCACATCATCGGCATTCAGTCGTGCCGGATCACCATCGAACCAAAGTGCGACAGTCGCACCCTCGGGCACCGAAGCGTAGCTCAGCAACGCTGGATCACGCCAGACAATCACGGTATTGACTGCATCACCGCCAAAGGGCGGCAGTTCGGCATCAAGCTGTCGCCAGGCAACGCCATGCATGTCCTTGTCGATGCCGCCATTGCGGCGCGCTTCGACCTTGTGACCACGGGCAACAAGGGACTCAGCCAACGCAATGAAAGCGCGCTGGCATGTTCCGAGCGGACGGGCTTCGCGATCCTTGGGATCAAAGCCGATGGAGTGATCAAGCATCAAGATTTTCATAAGTTTGGTTCTATCCGTTCGACGGCGTTTTATGAAGGGTTTTCTTATAGCTTACCCACCCTGCCTCCGCACAGACAGGTCTTGCGAAATTTGTGTGATTGCCCCACATTTCGCCCAAACAATTCCGATTTACCGGAGCCATAAATATCATGAGTGAGACTTTTTACGCCCTTTTGCCGGATCGCGCCGTGATCCGTGTCAGCGGCCCGGACCGGGTCAGCTTTCTGCAAGGGCTGGTATCAAACAATATCGAGACCATTTCGGCCGATAAATCCGGCTATGGCGCGCTTTTAACGCCGCAGGGCAAATTCCTGTTTGATTTCTTTGTCTATCATCAGGATGAAGACAGTCTGCTGATTGAATGCGAGCGCGGCGAGAATGGTGAGCGTGCGGCCGAACTGTTCAAAAAGCTTCGCATGTATAAACTCCGCGCCAAGGCCGAACTGACAGATGTCACCGACAGCTACGACGTCATTGCCGTCTTTGGCAAAGATGCGCTTTCCGCCCTGTCGCTGGATGCGACACCCGGTGCGACCGCACATATGGCAGACGGCATCAAGGCGGTTGATCCGCGCCTGAGCGCGATGGGCGCACGTGTTCTTCTGCCGAAAAATGCGCTGACCGAAATGGCCGCAATTGGTGCCGAGGAACGCGATATCGAAACCTACCACCGGATGCGCGTCTCGCTTGGTATTCCCAACGGCAGCGAAGAACTGGAAGTCGAGAAATCCATCCTGCTTGAGAATGGCTTTGAAGAGCTTGGCGGTGTCGATTTCAAAAAGGGGTGCTATATGGGTCAGGAGCTTACCGCCCGGACCAAATATCGCGGCCTTGTGCGCAAACGTCTGTTGCCTGTCAAAATCGACGGCCCGGCGCCGAATGCCGGTACGCTAATCATGAATGGCGACAAGGAAGCCGGGATCATTCGATCTGTCCATGGTGACTATGGGCTGGCACTGATCCGGCTTGAGCGGGTTGAGGGCGATGCGGAGCTCAGCGCAGGCGATGCAAAGATTACAGTTTCTGTTCCCGATTGGGTTCAGTTGCCGGAAAACGCAGCCTGAGCTCAGCCCCCAAAAGTCATATGTACGTTTAAGATGGGTCCCGCCTTGCGGGGCCCGTTTTCGTTAAAACCTGTTGCAACGCCGCAAAAGTTCCTATGTTAAAAGAAAAGCAAAATCGGGAACTGCGATGAAACTGTGGAACAGGGTCCTTTCTGTCCGGGGCTTGATGGCCGCGCTTTGCGCGCTTGCCATGGTGCCTGCTATGGCCGTGGCAGAACAAGCTGCGCCGGGCCTGAGTGACGTGCCTGTTTCCGACATGTCGATTGCCGAGGCCGAAAAGGAAATGGCCACAATCACCGAGGCCTATAACCGCAAGGGCCATCAGATCAAACAGATGGCGCTTGGTACGCTACTTCGATTTTATCCGCAAAAGATCGTGCCGTGTGGTGCGATTGTCACCAATGTTCGCGACTGTCTGGATAATCATTGGCCTGATCTTAAAGACTATCCGGGGCACTTTCTTGGACCGAATGAGAAACCGGCACTGAGACCCACAATCGAACAGGCCCGCATGACCGAGGAAAACTACCTCGATGCGGTTGAACGGTTGAACATGCTGCTGCGTGCCGTGCGCTATGAAAGTACGCTTGCGCCCGAAGAACGTTACCGTCCGCAGCTTGATGCCGTGATTACCCATCTGACAGAAATGCGCGAGGCGGAATATCACAACCGCCTTCTTTACGAGAAGCTTTTCAAGATTGGCGGCATCATCTTGCTGCTTCTGGGTCTATCGGTTGGTGGGATGCTGGTGATGAAACACCTTGCCCAGCGCAACGATCCGTCATCACCGTCAGACAAAAAATAACGGCAACGGGATACCCGTTGCCGTCGTTATCGTCATTCGCAAACTGAGTTCACATGCGGCGATTACTTGCCAAGCACAGCCTGTGCAGCGGCAAGGCGCGCAATCGGCACGCGGTACGGGGAACATGACACGTAATCAAGTCCCTGTGCCTCGCAAAACGCGATGGATGCCGGGTCGCCACCATGTTCACCACAAATGCCAAGCTTGATGTCCGCACGGGTCGCACGACCGCGTTCGGCGGCAATGCTGACCAGTTCGCCAACCCCTTCCTGATCAAGCGATACGAACGGATCACCGGCAAAGATATCCTTGGAGATATAGGTATCAAGGAAGCGCGATGCGTCATCGCGCGACAGACCAAAGGTCGTCTGGGTGAGGTCGTTGGTGCCAAAGCTGAAGAATTCGGCCTCTTCTGCGATTTCACCCGCCCGAAGTGCAGCACGCGGCAATTCGATCATGGTGCCAACCAGATATTTCAGCTTGGCACCTTTTTCGTCTTCGACTTGGGCGGCGACCTTGATGATCGCGGCTTTGAGGATTTCGAGTTCCTTCTTGCCGACAATCAGCGGGATCATGATTTCCGGAATGACCGGATCGCCACCATCCTTGGAAACCTCGATCGCGGCTTCGAAAATGGCGCGCGCCTGCATTTCATAGATTTCCGGATAGCTGATGCCCAAACGGCACCCGCGATGGCCCAGCATCGGGTTCGCTTCAGCAAGATCAAGCAAACGGCGCTTGACGATGGCTTCTGACACGCCAGCAGCCTTGGCCACATCAGCGATTTCAGCATCACCATGCGGCAGGAATTCATGAAGCGGCGGATCGAGCAAACGAATGGTAACCGGCAGTCCCTTCATGATGCGGAACAGGTCGATAAAGTCCTGACGCTGATAGGGAAGAAGCTTTGCCAGTGCAGCACGACGGCCCTTCTCGGTTTCGGCCAGGATCATTTCGCGCATCGAGACAATGCGTTCCGGATCAAAGAACATGTGTTCTGTGCGGCAAAGACCAATGCCCTCTGCCCCGAAACCACGTGCGGTTTCGGCTTCTTCCGGGGTTTCAGCGTTGGTGCGGATTTTAAGGCGACGCAAGGCATCAGCCCATTCCATCAGCTGCGAGAAATCACCCGAAAGATCGGGCTTCAGGGTCGCCACTTCACCCAGCATGACTTCGCCCGTGGCACCATCAAGGGTGATGACGTCCCCTTCTTTCAGGGTTACACCGCCTGACATCATGGTTTTGTTGGCATAGTCGATTTTGACCGCACCTGCACCACAAACGCATGGTGTCCCCATGCCACGGGCAACCACGGCAGCGTGGCTGGTCATGCCACCGCGTGATGTCAGAATACCCTGGGCGGCATGCATGCCGGCGATATCTTCGGGGCTGGTTTCGATACGCACCAGTACAACCTTGCGGCCTTTGCCCGCCCATTCTTCGGCGGCCTCAGCAGAAAAGACGATCTGGCCCGATGCCGCGCCGGGCGATGCCGGAAGGCCCATGCCAACGACCTTGCGATCTGCTTCGGGGTCAAGGGTCGGATGCAATAACTGATCAAGCTGTGCGGGATCGACACGTCTGATGGCGTCTTCTTGGGAAATCACGCCATCGCGGCACATTTCAACTGCGATCCGCAATGCGGCCTTCGCCGTGCGTTTGCCCGCACGGGTCTGGAGCATGTAAAGCTTGCCGGATTCAACGGTGAATTCCATGTCCTGCATGTCGCGATAATGGGATTCAAGTTTTTCGCGAATATCGCACAGTTCCTTGAAAACGACCGGCATGGCCGCTTCCATCGAAATCAGGTCCGAACCGGATTCCTGTTTTTCAGTTTCGGTCAGCGGGGCGGGTGTCCGGATACCGGCAACAACGTCTTCGCCCTGCGCATTAATCAGGTACTCGCCATAGAACCGGTCTTCACCGGTCGACGGATTGCGCGAGAAGCAAACGCCAGTAGCACAGTCATCGCCCATATTGCCAAAGACCATCGCCTGCACGTTGACCGCCGTACCCCAACTGGCCGGGATGTTATGCAAACGGCGATAGGTATTAGCACGCGCATTCATCCAGCTGCCAAACACCGCACCAATGGCGCCCCACAGCTGTTCGCGCGGATCTTGCGGGAAGGGTTCACCCAGTTCGGTTTTGACTTTTTTCTTAAATGCCTCGACGACTTCGGCCCAGTCGTCTGCGCCCATATCGGTATCAAGGCTGACACCCTTGTCTTCCTTGACGGTCTCAAGGATGTCTTCGAAGTGATAGTGATCAACGCCCAGCACCACGTCGCCATACATCTGAATGAAACGGCGGTAGCTGTCATAGGCAAACCGACGGTCGCCTGACACTGTTGCCAAACCTTCGACTGTCTCGTCATTGAGGCCAAGGTTAAGAACCGTGTCCATCATGCCTGGCATGGATGCGCGGGCGCCGGATCGGACGGAAACTAAAAGCGGGTCCTTGGCATCGCCAAACTTGCGACCAACAAGCTTTTCGACAGACGCCAGTGCGGTTTCGACCTCGGCATTCAGACCATCGGGATAGGCGCGGTCATTGTCATAAAATGCCGTGCAGACTTCGGTTGTAATGGTAAAGCCGGGCGGGACAGGAAGTCCGAGATTGCACATCTCGGCAAGGTTGGCCCCCTTGCCGCCCAGAAGTTCACGCATATCCGAACGGCCCTCGGCGCTACCGCCACCGAAACCGTAAACCCATTTGGTCATCTTGCCTTTTCCTCATCTGGTCGAGGCCCCGATGGGCCTCCCCGGATGGGGAAAGCCCCGCAACCTTGACCTGTTTTATGATTCGATTTTCGAGAAGTCGGCAATATCGTGCAACGCTGTGCGAATTTGTGCCAACAGCTTCAAGCGGTTGGCACGTTCGTCAGCATTGTCGCTATTGACCGTAACCTTTTCGAAGAATGCATCGACCGGTTCACGCAACCGCGCAAATTCGGTCATTGCCGCGGCATAGTCCTCGTCACGCAGAAGTGGCAAGGCCTTATGCCGGACATCAATGAGCGCCTCATACAGCTTGCGTTCTTCATCCAGGCTCAGAAGATCGGCGGAAACGTCCGCCTTATAGGACGTATCGTCCTTTTTCTCTTCGATGCGCAGGATGTTTGACGCACGCTTGTATCCGGCCATCAGGTTGACGCCGCTTTCGCCAGAGACAAAATCGGAAAGCGCTTCAACACGGGCCAACAGGCGGACAAGATCGTCCTCGCCATCCAGGGCAAACACGGCCGACACCAGATCATGGCGCACACCCTGTTCACGCAGATGGACTTTCAGGCGGTCTGCAAAGAAGGCCAGAAGGTCTTCAACCGCCTCGTCACGACGAATATTTGCCGGGTACTGGGAAACCGCGAATGCAAACAGACGCCGCAGCGGCAAGCGCAATCCGTTTTCCAGAACCAGACGAATGACACCCAGTGCCGCACGACGCAAAGCAAACGGGTCTCTTGAACCGGTCGGCTTTTCATCAATCGCAAAGAACCCGGCAAGGGTATCAAGTTTCTCAGCCAAGGCGAGTGCCACCGAAACCGGTGCGGTCGGGCACATGTCCGACGGGCCGGCCGGTGCATAATGCTCGGCAATGGCGTTGGCGACTTCCGGGGCTTCGCCGTCATTTTCGGCGTAGTATTTCCCCATCAGTCCTTGCAGTTCGGTGAATTCAAACACCATCTGCGACACCAGATCGGCCTTGCCGATTTCTGCTGCGCGGTCGGCCAGTTTGACATCACAGCCCGGAATTTCCGCAGATACTTCACGCGCCAGACCACGCAGGCGCAAGACGCGCTCTGCCAGTGAGCCAAGCTTGGCGTGGAAGACGATGTTATCAAGTTTCGGCAGACGCGATTGCAGCGTCACTTTCCGATCCTGATCCCAGAAGAACTTGGCATCATGCAAACGCGCACGCAAAACACGCTCGTTCCCGGCGATGATTTTTGCGTTGTTGTCTGCGGTAACCATGTTTGAAACCGTGATGAAACGCGCGGCAAGCTTGCCAGCCTTGTCTTCGACCACGAAATATTTCTGATGTTCACGCATGGAGGTTTCAAGAACCTCGCGCGGGATATCCATGAACTGGTCATCAACCTTGCCCATGACCGGAACCGGCCATTCGACCAGACCACAGACTTCTTCCAGAAGGCCATTGTCTTCCAAAAGTTCAAAGCCCTCGGAAGCGGCAAGTTTCTTGGCACCCTCAAGGATGACCTGCTTGCGCTCTTCGCGGTCAAGCATGACCTTGGCTGCGCGCAGCTTTTCGTTGTACTCGGCGGCGTTCGATACGCTGAATTCAGCCGGGGCCAGAAAACGATGGCCACGGGTGGTATCGCCTGCGGTGACCGGACCATAGGTGACCGGAATGATCTTGCCATCAAACAGGCACAGAATACGGTCAAGCTGACGCACCCAACGGATTTTCTGGTCTGCCCAGCGCATGGATTTCGGCCAGGGCAGTTTGTTCATCGCATCTTCGATGATGTCCTTGATGACCTCGGACGCAGCACGGCCTTTCTGTTCGACAATGGCAAACAGGAAGACGCCCTTGGGCGTTTCGCGTTTTTCGCACTGATCAAGGGTCACACCGTTGCCCGCAAGGAAGCCATTGATGGCCTTTTTCGGTGCGTCGGCACGTGGACCACGGCGCTCTTCGCGCAGGTCAGGCTGTTTTTCCGGCAGTCCATCGACAATCAGGGTCAGGCGACGCGGGGTCACCAGTGCATCGACCTTGTCAAAGCCAAGGTCGGCGGACTTCAGGCCATCAGTGACCAGTTTGGTCAGGTCTTCGGCTGCACGCGCCTGCATGCGGGCCGGGATTTCTTCGGAGAACAGTTCAAGAAGTAATTCGGCCATGACTTATGCCTCCTCGTTCAGATGTCCACGCGACCGCAGCCACGCTTCGCAGCAGGATTTCGACATGTCACGAACACGGCCGATATAGGCCGCACGTTCGGTCACGGAAATCACGCCGCGCGCATCAAGGAGGTTAAACAGATGGGACGCCTTCATGGCCTGCTCATAGGCCGGCAGGGCCAGACCACGTTCGATATTCACCGCACATTCGGCCTGTGCATCCTTGAAGTGCTGGAACAGCATGTCGGTGTTTGCGACTTCAAAGTTATAGGTCGACTGTTCTTTTTCATTCTGAAGGAACACGTCGCCATAGGTCACGCCTGCACCGTTGTAATCGAGGTCGTAGACGTTTTCGACACCCTGGATATACATCGCCAGACGTTCCAGACCATAGGTCAGCTCTACCGGGACCGGGTTGCATTCAAAACCACCGACTTGCTGGAAATAGGTGAACTGGGTGACTTCCATACCATCAAGCCACACTTCCCAGCCAAGGCCCCATGCGCCCAGCGTCGGGCTTTCCCAGTCATCCTCAACAAAGCGGATGTCATGGGCCATCGGGTCAATGCCCAGATGTTTCAGCGAGCCAAGATATAGATCCTGCGAATTGGCCGGTGACGGCTTCATCAGCACCTGGAACTGATAATAGTGTTGCAAACGGTTCGGGTTCTCGCCGTAGCGACCATCGGTCGGGCGACGGGACGGCTGCACATAGGCTGCATTCCAGGTTTCCGGACCCAGCGCGCGCAAAGTTGTCGCGGTGTGGAAGGTACCGGCACCGACTTCCAAGTCATAGGGCTGCAGGATGACACACCCCTGATCAGCCCAATAGCTTTGCAGTCGAAGAATGATTTCCTGGAATGAAGGTGGACGTTGCGACCCGTCGAGCGCCATGGCGCGAACTCTCTATTTCTGTTGTCTGTAAATTTAGTGCGGCAAGCTACCGCCCTGCCCCCGCGCGGTCAAGAAGGCAAAAGCCCTGAGACGCGCTGAATTTGCAACCCTTGTATCCCGCCCTTCGCGATCATGCCGCATTGCAGCAACATTGATCATCGATTATCGGGAAAAATCCAAGACAAATTCACGCGGATTGCCCCAAAGTCGAATGCCGCACAGGTGCTTTGATCAGAACCCGGCTTTTATCGCTGAAACGGCTTACGTGTCACAGCGATGCGCATTGCCTTCGGCATGGTAAACGCCGCAATGCGGGCATTTTTCAAGTTCATGGGCAATCGGCTTGGTTTGCTTTTTCTTTTCCTGGCCGGTTTGCTTGGGCTGTTCGTTGCTTGAAACCTGTTTGCCGCGATTAAACAGCTTGAAGCCTTGCCAGACGACAACGATGATCAGCGCGGTGAAGAGGATTTTCGAAAAACTCAGCATATCAGGTCCCAAAGCACGGATTTATCTGCGACATCTGTCGCAGGCATGTCGCTGTTATATTGAAGTTTGACCGATTTAGAAACCGGGCAATGCCATAGGGTTGCGCAAAAGGGTGTCGGTTTGCGGCAAATAGGCCCCGCCTTCATCGTGCAAAACGATCCCGCGCCGCATGGTTAATGGCGACGCAACGCCCTTACGCGCCGAGACAATCACACGCAGGGGCGCCTCAGCATCCGCTTTGCTCCAGATCGGATAAACCGTCATGTCACCGGCCCGTCCATGCAATAAACCAATGATCCGGTCCAAATGATCGGCGCGATGCACAAGCGTAATCCGTCCCTTTTGCCGCACCATCTTAAGACAAAAGGCAATCCAGTCCTTGAGGTCTGCTGTGCCTTCCTGATGGGCCTTGGCGCGGCTTTCATTGCTGGGCCGTGTGCCCCCGGCATAATAGGGCGGGTTGGAAATGACCTGATCAAAGCTTTCAGCCATCAGCGGCAGGCGACCATCATTGATATCGCCATGGATGGGCGTCACACGCCCCGCCAGATCATTTTCCATCACGTTGCGGCAAAACAGCGCATAGAGATCGTCTTGCAGCTCGACGCCTGTGACCTTCGCCGTTTCCAGACGACGGGCAACACATAGCCCGGCTGTGCCGACCGCCGCCCCGACATCAAGGATCTTTTCATCACGACGGGAATTGATCGAAACCGATGCCGCCAGTAACACAGCATCCACCGCCGCCCGATAGCCGTCGACCGGCTGCTTAAGCACCACCGATCCGCCAAGAAGAAAATCATGGCTGATGCGTTCTTCGGGGAAGTCGGGCACTTCAATGCGGGTGGCTGCATTAACCATCGATTGTCCTGATCTGTCGTTCTGATCTGATTGACCTGTTACTCGGACGTCATCGCGTCCGACGCATCACGCTTTGCGTTATGCTCATCCAGTTCGCGTCTGGCAACATCAAGAACGTATTTCGCACGACTTTCCGCATCACCATCCACCATCAGACGCCGTGGCAAGGCACCGATAGACCCCTCGATAATACTGGCGTGGTAATCAAAGATATGGCTGTCGATGCCCTCATCGGCCAGAACAGCCTGTGCCCAGCTCAGTTCGATGGGATCGTTACTGCGAAAAAGTTCGATCATCTGCATTTTCCTTCAAACTGTGATCTGGTCTTGCTTACGTTCTGAAATAAGAAGAAATCCAAAAAACGATAATATCTCTATAATGTAGGCGTTTGTGGCGATGGTTTTCAAAACACTCTGCAAGAAACCCTGAATTGTCTGTGGTTCAAGCTTGATCTGAACCGCATTTGTCCACTTGACCACAACAGCTTGGCCTATCTATGTTGAGGCCGCCTGCTGTTATTTGCAATCTTCGCCCACGCAGGCAGCGAAGATGCCATTTGAGAAGTCGGAATACAGCGTGACCAATACCGCACCGCAGCCAAAGACTCAGCCGAGCCTTGATTCACTGGTCAACCTCGTTGATGGCGACATGAAGCGCGTCAATCAGGTGATCATCGACAACATGCACAGCGAAGTCGCCCTGATTCCGCAATTGGCCACCCATCTGGTAGCAGCCGGCGGCAAACGCATGCGCCCGATGCTGACACTGGCATCGGCACGGCTTTGCGGGTATGGCGATGGACCGCATGCAGTGGACCTTGCGGCCTGCGTTGAATTCATCCATACCGCGACCCTTCTGCACGATGATGTCGTCGATGAAAGCCAGCTGCGCCGTGGTCAGGCATCGGCCAATGCCCTGTTTGGCAACGAGGCCAGCGTTCTGGTCGGTGATTTCCTGTTTGCACGCGCCTTTGTCGTGATGGTCAAAACCGGGTCGCTACGCGTTCTTGATATTCTGGCACAGGCATCTGCCGTCATTGCCGAGGGCGAAGTTCTCCAACTTTCGACCGCCAATGATATGGGCACATCCGAAGAAGCCTATCTCGAAGTGATCACTGCCAAGACCGCTGCCCTGTTTGGCGCGGCATCCCAGATCGGTGCGGTGATTGCCGAACGTTCGGCCGAGGACGAAGAAGCACTTCGTCTGTATGGCATTTACCTTGGCACCGCCTTCCAGCTGATTGACGATGTTCTGGATTATTCCGCGCATCAGGCAACGCTTGGCAAAACCGTTGGCGATGATTTCCGCGACGGCAAGGTGACGCTTCCGGTGATCATTGCCTATGCCAATGGCGATGAAGACGAAAAGGCCTTCTGGCGTCGCTGCATGGAAGATCAGGACTTCCAGGATGGCGATCTGGATCGTGCGCAAACGCTGATCCGCAAGTATGATGCACTTGATGCTTCAATGGATCGCGCCCGCGAATTCGGCGAAAAGGCGATTGCCACCCTCTCCCGCTTTGACGATGGCGCGATCAAGGATGCAATGGTCGAGGCGGTCGAATTCTGCATTTCGCGGCCATACTAATCGATATTCCCGTTGCGCATGCCGGGGTCACACCCGGACGGCGCAAAAATATCTTGCGTCGCATGCGATAAACCATTATCACCCGGCTTCGCAGAATGACGGAGCGTAGCTCAGCCTGGTAGAGCACTGTCTTCGGGAGGCAGGGGTCGGAGGTTCGAATCCTCTC